>Ga0316202_10000100_pt1 | contig 136781 bp, 133 predicted proteins | sample 3monrhotite_MG_FD_204934 | JGI IMG/M metagenome (GOLD analysis project Ga0316202, IMG submission 204934) | Microbial mat bacterial communities from mineral coupon in-situ incubated in ocean water Damariscotta River, Maine, United States -... | ecosystem: Environmental > Aquatic > Marine >... | reverse complement strand
TTTCATTACATCGAAGCATTCTACAATCGCAGAAGAAGACACTCGTATCTGGGCTATGTCAGCCCCATCGAGTTCGAGGCTAAAGGTGCCTCTTAATTAATATCTCCGTTAAACTGGGGGAAGCTCATACTGTCCCCGGAACTCTGAGTCTGGAATTCTAAAAGAAATGACACAAGATGACCCTGATAAATCAATAAAGCGGAATCGCGTATTTATATTGGGAGCTGGGTTTTCTGCGGGTGCGGGCATCCCATTAACGGAAACTCTACTAGAACGCACAATGAGAAAGTTTTCTACTGAATGCCCTGGCTTATTTGAGCGAGTAGATAGGTATGCTCGGGAGAGTATTGAGCAATACGATGAAGAAGAAACAGATTATTCTAAAGTTGACCTTTCGGGTCTATGTACATTTTTAGAATATGTTGAACTTAGAGAATATGGAGGTGGTGAAAGATGGAAGGCTGAGGGATCGCGAGAAAAATTAGCTTTGAGATTCTATCTTGCAAAAACGATTGCAGAACACACACCATCAGTCGATGAAATACCCCAGATGTACATAGACTTTGCTAATCAGCTTCATGAGCATGATATTATCATTTCATTCAATTGGGATAGTTTGTTGGAAGTCGCTTTACAGAAAGTTGGAAAAACCTATACATATAATTGGGGTGATAATCATGCTGTTAAATTATGTAAGCTACATGGATCAATAAACTGGAGACTCAATGAGCCGAGCAACCTTGGTAATCCAGTAAACACACTAGGCTGGGAGTCTTTACTATTTACTGAAGGCATGATGGATGTCGATATTTTCCATACTTCCGCACTTCTAAACTATGATAGGTGGCATTGTTATTCACCTCTAGGAGAGGTGGAACCATTCTTAGTTTTACCCGGATACGGAAAAGCATTTGATGTGCGATCAAATGCAGTTCTATGGTACAAGCCAGAATTTGCGTTTGCAGCAACACATGATGTTTATGTTATTGGTCTTAGTTTGGCACCTGATGATTTCTTTATTAGAAGTTTCTTCTTATCAAACTTACCTTTTATTGGATCATGCTCAGGAGTTGAGGGAAGAAGAATATTCATAATAAACCCAGATAAAGATGCGGGCGAAAACTACGATTTTGTCTTATCCAGAGGGTATGCTGATCTACTGAATGAAAACTTTAGTAATGAGCATATTAATTTCATGAGAGAAAGAGCTGAAAATGATCAATAAGCCTATTAATCCGATGCAAAATTCTACGTGGTTTATGCATTCTGTTAACCTTAAGAGACTTGAATGTGGCTAATTCCGTTTAAAGGCAGAAATCACTCTGGCTGTTATGCACAAAACTTTCTGTGGAAGAAGGATAATGTGTATATCATGGATAATCATAGAGCTGCACTTTGGTGTTGGTTTCAGCATGTTTTGGACAGTGAAAAAATTGATTTTATCCATATAGATAAGCATACAGATACTCTGCAAAGCAGGCTTGGTGAATGGGTTGATGCATGCCCTGACTTATGGACAATCGAATTAGACGACTATTTATCTTTTATACATAAGAAAGAAATGAATACAGATATTCCACTATTTAGATGGGATAATTACGGCTCTATTTTTTTAGAAAAATACACACACCTAATTAACAAATGTATTTATGCCACTCATAATGAAGGCGATCCCCCTAATTTTAAATTTACACAACAACCAGACATTTGGGATGTTGCTGGCAATTTAAATTACTGGATAGAAGATTCAAAAAACAAATGGATATTTAATCTGGATCTGGATTATTTCTTTTATGAGAATGATTTTGAAAAGTATTCAATACTTTTTTCTGATGGATATATAGAACAAATATTTAATGTCATTAAGAAGCATCTGGAAGATGGTAAGTTGTCGTGCTTTACCATGTGTTTGAGTCCCGAGTGCTGTGGTGGCTGGGAGCCAGCTGAAGAATTGTGTTACAAGGCGACTAATATTTTAGGAATAGATTTTGAGCTTCCAAAAAAAGTTTAGTAGTCACAATGCTTGATTGTTCTTAGCGGTTTATTTCCAGAGAGGTCAATGGGGTCAGATTCGATTGGTTTTGGCTGAAAGCGGCTATTCAAAAGATTATTGCAGAATTTTGGTGTTTTGGCGGGAAAATGGTGAAAACGTGAAAATTTTACAGAAATCTTTTTGAAAAAGGCCCTTTTTGGGCCTTTTTTGATGGAAATAGTGTAATAATTTGTTAAAAACGTATGTAGAACAATGATCTGGATGAAATTTCACATTAATCTTTTTGGGTTGTTTTGTGGGGTTAAGTTCACGGTTTTCAAGGCTGTTTTGGGATGGGATCGGCCTGAAAAATATAAAAACATCACCGGGAAGAGGGTTTTCAGACAATTCCGAATAAAACTTTCCTTTTTTGATCAATTCCCTATCTTCATCGGCGGGTAGAGATATAACAGTTTTCTAAGGATTTAAGCCATGATCGAAATTGATGTAAAAACCGGCAGCGCAGACAAACAGCGTAGTGATGCAGTGGTGCTACCACTATTGGACGGGCGCAAGCTGACTGAGTCCGGCAAGGAGCTTCAGGATGCAACTGGCAAGACGATTAGTTCGTTTCTGAGAAAATTCGATATCTCTGGTGCTTTTGGATCGATGCGTACCCTTTACGATGTGGAGAGCACACACACAGGGCGTGTGATACTGATTGGTGCAGGTGATGAGAAGAAACTCACCCTGCAAAAGCTCCGGGCACTCGCAAGCAAAGTTGCCATCAGGCTGGATAAGAGCGGTGCCCGTGATGTCTCGATCTACTTCCCTGAACTGGATGTGAAGGATGCCTCAATGGCCGACAAGGTACAGGCCATTGCTGAGGGTATCTGGCTGGGTGTCTACAAGTTTGATAAATATCAGACCGAGAAAAAAGATAACAAACGTGAACTGAGAAGTGTCACGATCATGATTCCACACCGCCGTGATCTTGATGATGCAGAAGCGGCTGTTGTAGTGGCAAGGGCAGCGTCTCTGGGTACGAATTTCGCCCGTGATCTGGCCAATGAGCCGGGCAATGTGTGTACCCCTGAATTCCTCGGTGATCAGGCAGCTGCACTGAAACACAAAAAGCTGAAAGTAACCGTGATGGATAAGAAGGCGATTGAAAAAGCCGGGTTCACGGCACTGCTTGCAGTTAATCAGGGCTCGGCCAAAGAGCCTCGTTTTATCGTGCTCGAATACAACGGTGGTGAAAAGGGTGACGCACCTGTCGCACTCGTTGGTAAAGGCCTTACCTTTGATGCTGGTGGTATCTCAATTAAGCCGGGTCAGGCGATGGATGAGATGAAGTTTGATATGTGTGGATCTGCTGCTGTATTGGGCATCTTCAAGGCTGCGACTGAACTGAATCTAGAGACTAATCTTCTCGGTGTGATTCCATCAACTGAGAATCTGCTTGGCTCTGAAGCGTATAAGCCGGGTGATATTATCACTACTTACAAAGGGCTTACCATTGAAGTGCTTAATACCGATGCGGAAGGCCGCATCATTCTCTCTGATGCGCTTGCTTATGCAGCAGAGAAGAAGCCTGCTGAGATCATCGATTTCGCAACCCTGACCGGTGCGTGTGTGATCGCCCTTGGCGCTCAGGCAACCGGCCTGATGGGTACGTCTGATGAAGTAAAAGAGGGACTGAAGGCTTCCGGTGATCATACGCATGACCGCGTCTGGGAACTTCCAATGTATGAGGAGTATCAGGAGCAGATCAAGAGCAAGATCGCCGATATCAGGAATATCGGTGGGCGTGAGGCGGGTACGATCACTGCTGCATGTTTCCTCTCCCGTTTTGTTGATGATATTCCGTGGGCACATCTTGATATTGCAGGAACGGCCTGGAACATGAAGGGAACCGACATCTCGCCAGTTGGTGCAACTGGTGCCGGTGTACGACTGGTGGTTGATTACCTGTTAAACCGTGATTGATAAAGTATATACTTTAGATATACTTTAGGGATGTTTATTCAGCGGGTGATAGGGGCACTGTGCGCTCACGAGGTGAGTTACGCCCTCGTTGGGGGCTATGCAGTTGCACTTCACGGCGCTGTTCGGGGTACGGTGGATATTGATCTGGTGATTCAGGTGAGTCAGAAGAGTTATCAACAGGCCGAGCAAGCGATGAAATCGATTGGACTACAGTCGCGACTGCCTGTAACTGCCGATGATGTGTTTAATTTTCGTGAAGAGTATATCAATAATCGCAATATGATTGCGTGGACATTTCTCAACCCAGTGAACCCTGCAGAGATGGTGGATATTATTCTGACTGAAGACCTGGCGAACTTACACGCCGTAACAAAACAGGCATTTGCTATGAATGTTCAGGTGTTGGCTATTGAAGAGCTTATTACTGTGAAACAGAAATCGGGCCGCCCACAGGATCTGGAAGATGTGAAAGCGCTGGAGTCTCTGAAGTGAGGCCAGTTCAATATTTCAGCGATCAATATCTTGAGCAGTGCAGGCAGATGAGCTCGGAACAAATTTTGGAATTTCTCGAATCTTTTCGTCGTATGCAGGAGAAGCCTGTAAGCAGTAAGTTGATTAGTCTGAAGGTGCCTGAACAGGTACTTGCTACATTTAGACAGCAATGCAACCTTGAGGGTGTGAAATATCAGACAAAGATCAAAATGTTAATGCAAAACTGGTTAAGCAGAGTGTGATTCAATGAGACCTGTATGCTTCAAAGGCACCATGTTCGGTGCCTACTTTCTTCTTGCTGCTGTACCGATCGGGGTATGGAATCATGAACTCTTCCAGATTCTCAATGGTGCCAACTCTTTCTGGGGCGATGCCATCATGGGTCTGGTCAGTGGCTTTGGTGATGGGCTGGTGATAGCGCTGGCGATTTCCTGTGTAATGCTGTTCAATCTTCGGCTCGGTATTGCAGGTCTGATCGGTTTTATTGCATCCGGCATTATTGCCCAACTGCTTAAACGTGTTTTTGATATGCCACGGCCTCCAGCGGTATTTGAAAATGTCCACGTGCTCGGTGCAGCACTGCAGTCGCATAGCTTCCCCTCCGGTCACGCCACATCGTGCGGTGTGATGATTCTATTAGCTCTCATTCTCTGGAAACGTGAGCAGTGGCAGCATTGGGTGGTGGCAAGTCTGTTTGCAATGGCGGCTTACGGCCGTGTTTATGGTGGTGTCCATTTCCCGCTCGATGTCTGGGTTGGTGTTGGTATTGGCATGGCTGCAATGTCTGCCGCATCACACTGGATGATGCGTCTTCCAGCGTATGCGTGGGAGAAGAGCGATTGGGCATGGAGAGTGCCTGCTGTGATCCTGATGATTGAAGCGGCGGTGCTTGGCCTGGGTTATAAAATTCAGCCGTCTACTGCCGTTCCGGTCACGCTGCTGGTGCCGATTGCTGCGCTGGTGATCCTGATGCAGTTCTGGAAAGGGAAGTTTAACCATGAGTGAGGCTGGTCAGATAGAGACGAAGGTTCACTTCGAGTTGCTTGATGAGGCTGATCGGATCGAGGGAATTGCCAAGCTTCTGCTTCGCCGTAATCGACTGAAGCCTCATGTTTTGATTCTCTGCCCCGACCCGGCATTTATGGCCGCACTTGATGAACGGCTCTGGACGATTCATCCGGAATCATTTTTGGCGCACGGGATTGCCGGAGAGGATGCTGAAGTTAATTCAAAACAGCCGATCCTGCTCTCTACTGAGATCAGTCGGGATAACGTTCCGCAGGTGTTGATCAATGGCTGCCTTGAGGTGCCGACCGATCTCTCAGGATTCTCTCATATTGTCGACTTTGTTGATGGCTGGGATGATGGCCTGAAGCAGGCGGCCCGGGAGCGATTTCGCACCTACCGCCAGCTTGATATGGACCCGACTTATTTAGGGAAGTAAACGAATGCTTTGCTCATATAGCCAAGCTTTCGTACCATGCGCCAATGAGTAAAGAGCGGGACATCGACGATATCCTCAATAGCCTAAACCAGCTATTGCGTGAAGGTGAGAGTCATAATGATGATCACGTCGAAGAGGAAGTCTCCATCGAAGAGATCGAGGCAGAGCTGGTAGAGCTCAAAGAAGAGTCTGCTGAACCAAAAACCGAATCTGATGAACCGATTGCTGAAGAGGCCTCTGTAGAACCGGAGGCTGATTCGGAACCTGAAGCTGATCCAGAGTCTGAAGCCGAAGCTGATTCTGATGAGGGTTGGGAGCAGGATGAACCTGTTGAAGCGCCGATCTCCATGCAACGTGTGGTGCTGACTGAAGATATGATGGTGAATAATCCGCAGGGCAGTCTGCTCTCTGCGGTGCCAAACCATCTTTCGCATTCAGATGAAGCCGGTGAGCCAGGAACTCATGAGAGCGATGAGGCTGAACTGGAGCAGGACGAAGAGCAACCGGATCAACATGAAGCGGTTGAGGAGAGGCCCCATACGCTGTTGCATGTCGATCACAAGCATCTGGAGCAGATACTTGAGCGGGTAGCTGATGATGTGATCGAGCAGCTACAGCATGAGCTGCCGCACCTGATTAAACGTTCGCTCTACCATCATCTGGCAGAGATGAGAGATGCCGGACGGGCTGAAACTGATAGCGATAAGAACTCAGAGGAATAGAGAAGATGAGCAACCCAGCGACTGAACCCGCTAAAACCTACGATCCGCAGAGCTTCGAGCTTGCTATTAGTGACCAGTGGCTAAACTCGGATGCGTTTGCACCCAGAATGGATGCTGATGAGAAGTACAGCATTACCCTGCCGCCACCAAATGTGACGGGCAGCTTGCATATGGGGCATGCTTTTTCCAACACTATTCAGGACATGCTGGTTCGCTGGCAGCGGATGCAGGGCAAGGCTGTGCTCTGGCAGCTGGGCCTGGATCATGCGGGCATCGCCACACAGATGGTGGTGGAGCGTCAGCTTGATGCTCAGGGCGTGCATAGAAGAGATCTGGGTCGCGAGAAATTTGTTGAGAAGGTCTGGGAGTGGAAAGGCGAATCCGGTGGTGCGATTCTCGGGCAGATGAAACGTCTTGGCCTGTCGCTGGACTGGTCGCGTGAACGTTTCACCATGGATGAGCCATCTTCGAATGCGGTTCGTGAAGTATTTGTCCGCCTGTTTGAAGAGGGGCTGATCTATCGTGGTAAACGGCTGGTGAACTGGGATCCTGTACTGGAGACGGCTGTATCCGATCTGGAAGTGGTGCATGCAGAGGAGCAGGGCCACTTCTGGCATATTCAGTATCCGCATGCAGATGACCCATCCAAACATGTGATTGTGGCTACCACCCGACCTGAGACGATGCTTGGTGATGGTGCGGTGGCGGTTCACCCTGATGATGAGCGTTACAAAGATCTGGTTGGCAAGGAGCTTGTCCTGCCACTCTGTAATCGTACGATTCCTGTGGTTGCCGATGATTATGTTGACCCTGAATTTGGTACCGGCTGTGTGAAAATTACGCCTGCCCATGACTTTAACGATTACGAAGTTGGTAAACGTCACGATCTTCCGCTGATCAACATTTTCACCAACCGTGCCCATATCAATGAAGATGAGATCATCCCTGAACAGTACCGTGGCCTTGATCGCTATGAAGCGCGTGAGCGTATGGTGGCGGATCTTGAAGCCGAAGGGCTGCTCTACAAGGTTGAGGATCACGAACATAAGGTGGGTCGCGGTGATCGCTCGCATGCAGTGATCGAACCCTACCTGACTGACCAGTGGTATGTGGCTATTCAGAATCTTGCTGACCCTGCGATCAAGGCAGTGGAAGATGGCGAAATCCGTTTTGTGCCGCAGCACTGGGAGAAGACCTACTTCGAGTGGATGCGCAATATTCAGGACTGGTGTATCTCACGTCAGCTCTGGTGGGGTCACCGTATCCCTGCATGGTATTGCGCTGATTGCGATCATATTACCGTAGATCGTGGCACACCCGAATATTGTGGTGGCTGTGGCTCTAAAAAGATCAGACAGGATGAAGATGTGCTTGATACCTGGTTCTCATCAGGACTCTGGCCATTCTCAACTCTCGGCTGGCCTGAGAACACCAAAGAGATTGAGGATTTCTACTCCACCAATGTGCTGGTGACCGGGTTTGATATCATCTTTTTCTGGGTCGCCCGTATGATCATGATGGGGCTGAAGTTCACCGATAAAGTTCCATTCAAAGACATCTATATCCATGCCCTGATCCGTGATGCGCAGGGTCAAAAGATGTCCAAGTCCAAGGGTAACGTGATTGATCCGCTTGAGATCATTGATGAATATGGTGCCGATGCACTGCGCTTTACACTTGCGCACATGGCCACACCGGGCCGTGATGTGAAGATGGATGTGAAACGGATCGAGTCCAACCGCAACTTCATGAACAAGATCTGGAATGCTTCACGTTTTGTATTCATGAACCGTGGTGATGCAGTGGTTGATGCCGATGTGAAACCGCAGTCCGATGTGAATCGCTGGCTGTTGACCGAACTGGATCGTACCGCTCGTGACGTGGAGAAGGCACTGGCTGAATATCGTTTCAATGAAGCTGCCGGTGCACTGTATAACTTTATCTGGGGCATCTACTGTGACTGGTATGTGGAAGCATCCAAGGTATCACTCTACAAGGGCGATGAAGCTGAGAAGGGCGAAACCCAGACCGTGATGCTGACCGCTCTGGATGGCTGGCTGCGTCTGCTGCATCCGATCTGTCCGTTTATAACCGAGGCACTTTTCCAGGAGCTGCATGGTCCGGATGAACGACTGGTCACTTCCGACTGGGTTGGTTTATACAACAGTGATGATCAGGCGGCTTCACGCATGAATCGTGTAATGGATCTGGTTTCTGCTATTCGTTCGATTCGCGGTGAAATGAATGTCTCTCCGGGTAAGAAGATCGTGGCGCAGATTGCGGCTTCCGATGCGGTTCGCGATGAACTTGAAACGCAGCAGAAAACCCTGATCAGTTTGGCACGACTGGAGTCGCTTGAGTGGCTGCCGGAAGGATCTGAGGTAGAAGGTGCGGCTGTTGCTCCGCTGGCTGATGCAACAGTGTATCTACCTTTGGCCGGGCTGGTTGATGTGGCAGAAGAGCTGGCTCGTATCGGGAAGGGTCTCGCTAAAGTTGAGAAAGATGTGGCTTCACTTGAAGGCAGGCTTTCAAATTCGAAATTTGTCGATAGTGCACCGGAAGCGATCGTCGCCAAAGTGCGCTCTGATCTGGATGAAAACAGAGCGAAGCTGGAAGAGCTTGAAGCCGCCAGGAAGCGTCTTCAAGCATTGTGATGACCGCATTAAGCATCCCTGCTTAATGCTTGTGTCGCAGTACGAATTTTCCGAAACCCGTACTGCTCACTAAAGCCGCACACCCCTGTGCAGGAGAGGCTGCTTAACCACTGGCTTGAAGCGCTCCACCTATGGATGCGCCTCAGAGCACCCTCTCTTGCGCAAAAGTGTACTTCACCTTGGATGGTGGGCGACAACAAGGCAGGAAAGCCGTTTGGACGGCTATAAGCCGACCGTAGACCGAGGGTTATGGAAGACCCGAGTCAACACGTGAGCGCGTAAATAAGGGCGGAGATGTACCGCCGAAATGATGTGATAGTAAAAGACAAAATGCCTTTTTACGATGGAGAACCAAATTGCCAAGTTTTGATATTGTTTCTGAAATAGATATGCAGGAGATGGATAACGCACTGAATCAGGTGAAAAAAGAGATCACCACGCGTTATGATTTTAAGGGAAGTAACTCTTCTATTGAGTTAACCGATGGCGGCATCACCATATTTGGTGATTCGGACACCCGTGTGAATACCATTACAGAGATTTTACGCGCCAAGATGACCAAGAGGAATCTGGATTCCAAATCTCTTGAATATGGCGATATAGAAGCTGCCAGTGGTGCTAATAAACGACAGCAGATCACTATCAAAGAGGGCGTGAGCACGGAGTTGGCCAAGAAAATCGTGAAGCTGATTAAGCAGGAGAAGATGAAGGTGCAGGCTGCCATTCAGGGTGAACAGGTACGAGTGACCGGTAAAAAACGTGATAATCTCCAGGAAGTGATGACGCTGGTTCGTGGTATGGATGCTGACCGTCCGTTGATGTTCAGTAATTTCAGAGATTAAATCTGCCTGACCCTGTTGGCTTTCTTTTGTGGCTATTGTTGTGAGATAGGCTACATTAATAGTCTAAAAGCCAATGAGAGTGGAGAGCTTCATATGAAGCGGGGGTTGAGATGGCCAAGCGGAAAGAGAAGCCAGCTGAGCAGAAAAAATATCTGACTTCCGTTGTTGAACAGATGGAATCTGAAGAGGTTAAGCGGGCGCTTGAGAGCGAGTCGACCATTGAATTGATTGCACGTGGAGATACTTCAATTCTACCTCAGTTGGCCGCAGCACGGCCACTAAACCAGCTGGATAACACACCTCTTGATCTTGATGCCATTATTGAAGATGTGGCGCATGTAATTGCGACCACACCGGATCATTATAAGTGTATTATGTTTACCGACCTGGTCGGTTCCACCCAATATAAACGCGAGATGGGACACACTAAAGGGTTTATGCGTAACCGTATGTTCTGTGATATCTGTGAACAGGCGGTGATCAGGAACAACGGCACAGTGGTGAAAAAGCTGGGTGATGGCGTGATGGCTGTGTTTGAGACTGCTATTGATGCGGTTCTGGCTGCAATGTTAATGGTGAGTAGCATTGAGAACGACAGGAAAAAACTGAAGAAGATCGTGGGTAAAATGGATTGCCGGATTGGAATTACCTGTGGTTATGTAAAAGAGATCCCAGGGGCTACCAAAGATTATATCGGGCATGCGATGGATAAAGGTGCCCGGATTGAAGGGATTGCTAAGACCAATCAGGTGCTGATTGATGAGATTGTTTATGGATTGATTCATACAAAGATTCGTGATTACTCCGATGATATTGTCATCGGCTCACCCAAGAACCTGACCCTGAAAGGTGTGGGTGTCAGTACGCTCTATGAGGTTTCACCCAAAGGGCGAGGCCTTGTTGGCAGTGCGGGTTATAAATTCCGTCATCTTTTTGACTAATGGCTGTTGCTAAAGTTTAAAACACCCGGCCAGCCATCAAAGGGGAGGAGGAGATGAGCTGGCCAGGCGCCATTCAATCTCAGTCTAGCACGTTTTTTTATCAAATGCATAATCATATAAAACTGCTGAAACAGGGATCCTGATGGATGTGAATATTTCACCTCTGCAGTAGCAATTTGTATGAAAACGCTGCTTACTATCCGAAATAGTCTCGCTTTACACATGCGAAGAGCATGCTATGTTGTGTATGTCATTATATTAAACCCGCAGGGAGGATGTTATGAAAGTATTTGAGGCTATGAGCAGTGAAGTGATATCAGTTGTCAGGGATGACTCGCTCAAGACAGCCGTATCCAAAATGGTTATGCACAATTGCCCGCAGGTTACAGTTGAAGATAGTGATGGAAATCTGATCGGGATCGTAACGGTTCGTGATATTATGATGCCGCTTTATCCGGAACAGGGCGAGTATGTACATGACAGTCTCCATGCCCGTGATTTTGAAGCGATGGAAAACAACTATGGTAAAGTACTTGAGATGACTGCCGGTGAAGTGATGACGGCAAACCCGATCACGGTTTCATCTGATGATTCAGTGCTGAAGGCAGCATCATACATGGGTTTGAAAAACCTGCGTCGAATCCCTGTAGTCAATGATGGCAAGATGGCGGGTATTTTAAGTATTGAGAATATTAATAACGCCCTGTTCTTGAATCGCTGATTAAAATTGAGTTGAAGACATTTTAAGAGGGGCGCTTTTGCGCCTCTTTTTTTATTTTAAAGGATCAGCATAAGGCTTTAAGCACAGTAGTCATGGCCTTCAATCGTCAGGTGATGATATTCCCAACCGGTGGTTTTTTGGTCAGCTGAACGTGGTGGTTATATGTTGCCTGGAATGTGTTTGAGAGAGGATGTTCAGCGTGTACTTATGTGCAGAAGCGGGGAGTATCCAGAGATTGGTTGACCTTCCGGTGCGCTGTTCTACCATGTTGTCTGAATGATACAGGTAAAGCAATTAAGTCGAAAATATGGTGAGCAATTTGCTGTTGAAAACCTGAGTTTTCATGTGCGCAAGGGTGAAGTGATGGGGCTTCTTGGGCCAAATGGTGCAGGGAAATCGACCACCATGAAAATGCTGACATGTTTTCTACCACCTTCATCAGGTGAGGCTTCAATTGACGGTGTTTCGCTACAGGACTCACTGACTCTGCGTCGAAAGCTTGGATACCTGCCGGAAAATGCACCCTCTTATTCAGATATTGATGTTTATTCTCATTTAAAATTTGTCGGAGCCATGCATGGTTTGGCCGATGCAACTCTGGTTGATCGCATTGAAGAGATGAATCAGGCATGCGGACTGACGCATGTGATGTATCGTCGGATTGACGAACTCTCCAAAGGTTTTCGGCAGCGGGTTGGACTGGCTGCAAGTATGTTGCATGATCCCGACTGCCTGATCTTCGATGAACCAACCACCGGACTTGACCCGAATCAGATTGTTGAGATTCGGCAGCTGATCCGAAGACTTGGGAAGAAGAAGACAGTTCTGCTCTCTTCACACCTGTTGGCTGAGGTGGAAGCGGTCTGTGATCGGATGATGATTATTGATCACGGAGAACTTCAGGTCATAGGCACTGCAGAGGAACTTTCGCGTCAGGCTCACGGCGGAGCGCTGATTCATGTTACCTTTAAAATGCTACCTGAAAGGGTGTTTGATCTGTTGAAAGAGAAGGCTCCGGAAGTTGAGGTGACAGAGCGCGCTGTAGAGCCTTATCACGGCTATGTCATTCACCATGCTGACCCTGAATTTCCACTGGCGGAAGAGCTGTTTCATGCTGCTGTTGCCTGTGAAGCGGTCATTCTTGAGATGCGGTCGGAGCAAGCCTCGCTTGAGGATGTTTTTCGCAAGTTAACGGGAGCGGGCCAATGAGCGGAGGGCTAAACAGAGCGTTGGCAATCTGCCGGAAGGAGTGGCGAGTGGCACTGGATACCCCGTTGGGTTACGTGGTAGCCATCGCATTTTTTCTTGCATCAGGGTTCTTTTTTGCTAACAACCTCTTTCTGATCGGTCAGGCTGACATGCGGGAGTACTTCTCTGTGATGCCACTGCTGCTGATGTTTTTCATACCCGCCATGAGCATGCGCAGCATTGCTGATGAACAGCGAAGTGGAACATTTGAACTGATGGTGACCATGCCGGTACGAACAACAGATATTGTTGTAGGTAAATTTCTGGCGCTGATGCTTCAGATTTCAGTCCTGATGATGATGACACTTTTTTACCCTTTCATACTCTCACTGCTGGGTAATATTGATGCCGGGCAGGTTGCAGCAGCCTATCTGGCGATTCTGCTTCTTGCTGCCTGCTATATATCGATCTGTCTCTATGCATCGTCACTGACAGATCACGCCATTATTGCCTATGTTGTGGGATTTGGAATATTGCTGGGACTATTCCTTGTGATGCAAACTTTGCCGACCTTTTCACCTGCGGTTCAGAATCTGCTGACTTACTTGATGCCGCTATCGCATTATCAATCCATGCTGAGGGGTGTTATTGCACTGGGTGACCTCTGTTCACTATTGGCAGTCACCGTACTGTTTCTATCTTTGGCCTGGTTTCAACTTGAAAGGCGAAGGTGGCGCTAATGAACCGAGAAAAATCCACCCCTGTGATTGATTTGCGTCAAACGGTTCGCAGAGCTTCGTGGTCAAGACTGTTGATCATCGTTGCAGCAACACTGCTGATATTGATTGCTTCGCTATTGTCACATCTCCGTTTCGATTGGACTGAAGACCGGATTTATACGCTGTCGGAATCGACACTGTCGGTTTTGAATCAGTTGGAGGAACCGGTTTTGATTCGTGCCTATGTGACATCAGGGCTGCCTCAGCCATATGGTCGACTTAACCGTTTTCTGGAGGATATTCTGCTCTCATACCATGATGCCGGCGCGGGTAATGTTGGTTTTGAAGTGGTGAATCCGGCGGACGACCTGAATGTAGCTGCATCACTTGCAGCCATGAAAATACCAAAAGTTCAGGTGCAGACGATTGAGGATGATCAGGCTCAGGTTAAACAGGGATATCTGGCAGTAGTAATCGAATACCTTGATAGTAGAGAGATCATTCCCGTGATTCAGAGCGAAGAGGGCTTTGAGTACGCTTTGACGAGAAAAATAAGAAAGCTGGCAGGAACAGAAAAAGTTAAAGTGGCGATTGCCTCCGGTTTTGGGGCCAGTGAGATAAACAGGCTTCATAAACTCAAAGAACTGCTGGACGATGAATACGAGCTGATTACTCTGAGGTTGGGAGAAGAGCCTGTTCCTGTCGATGTCAAAACCGTGATTATCTCGGGACTGGAGCAAACCCCATCGGAGAAATACCGCTACCATATTGATCAGTTTCGCATGCGGGGAGGTGCTCTGTTACTGCTTGCAGGCAGTGTGAAACCACAGCTGTCGGAAGGGTTTCAGGTCAAGCCTCTGGCTTCTGGTTCACTTGAATGGATGAAAGAGGACCTGGGTATAGCCATCGAGCCTGGACTCATTATGGACAGGCAGGCAACTCGGGTGACTGTGAATCAGCATCAGAACGGGTTTATGATTAAAAGTCTGGTAGATTATCCATTTTTGCCCAGCGTTACATTATTGGAGAACAATCACCCTGTAACTGATGGGTTAGAAGGACTCTCTGTGCCTTTTGCATCGCCACTGACCTGGGTAGGTCGTGGTAACGTGACAATCAGTGAGTTGATGCGAAGCTCTGAGCAGTCTGCGTTACAGTCCGGCCCACCCTTTGATGTAAACCCGCTTATCCCAACAGAGACTCGCTTTGCTGATATAGAACAAGGTTCATCGGTTTTGGCTTTAGCTATTGAAGGCGAGCATGTTTCAGTATTTGATCAGGCAAAAGGTGATAAATTCCGAATGATTGTTGTGGGGGCCCCATCATTTTTCGACAACGAATTCATGAGTGGAAGTAATCTTGTTGCGACATTGAATATGATTGACTGGCTTTCAGGTGATGAGCAGTTGATCACGTTAAGATCGCGTGGCGTGACTCAACGGCCAATTGCGGAGCTTAGTTCTACCGGCCGGGCTTTTTTTAAGGGCATATGGGTGTTTGGTCTGCCTATACTGGTAGCATTAATCGGCCTTTGGCGATGGTGGGCTCTTAATCGACGGAGGTCTCTATCCGAGGCATGAACAGAACCGTTCTAGTCATTGCTGCTCTTCTGTTGAGCTGCTGGGTTCTCTGGCAGTGGCTTCAGCCTGTTGCTGCACCCCAATCCATGCCTGAGCTGACGCGTTTTAATCAGGATCAGATAAAACGAGTTAGTCTCAATGTTGGTTCCAGGGAAGTTCTCTCATTACTGTTTCAGGATGATGTGTGGTTACTGGGTGACGATTCGTTAGCCAGGGCTGATGAGAATGCTGTGTTTCGGTTGTTGGATGACCTGCGTGATATGGAGCCACTGCGTGTGGTGACCAGAAACCCTGAGAGGCATCAGAGACTTCAGGTGCATGAGGGGTCAACACGATTGGTTTTGAAAGATGATTCAGATCATGTTTTGCTGGATGTTTATGTTGGTAAACAGGGGAGTGACCTGATTTCAACCTATATTCGATTGGCCAACAGTCCAGAGGTTGTGGCTGTGGATAGAGCGCTGGCCTGGCAGGTCAGACGATCTCCTGGGGCGTGGAAGGTAGCAGAAGCGGAAACCGGAGATGAGTAGTACATTAGAAGAAGCGGAATCACATCTGATCCTATTCGATTGTGATGGAACCCTGACCGACTCTCACGGTGCGATTGTAAAGGCGATGCAGCAGGCCTTTGTTGAGCTCGATCTTCCTGCACCCAGTGACCAGGCCGTCAATAGTGTCATCGGCCTCTCTTTGGAGGCGGCAGTATCGATGCTTTCAACTGAACATGATGATCAGGATGAAATCAGAGAGCGCTATCGACATTACTATCTGGCTGAAGAGTCTTCACTAGCACTGTACCCCGGTGTGATTGAAACGCTTGGAGAGTTGATAAAACGCGGTTACTGGATGGGGATAGTGACTGGAAAGTCGAAGTCCGGTCTGCTGCGGGTGATGCAACAGTTCGGGCTGCATGACTACTTTCTTGTGGTAAGGACTGCAGATTGCTGCCCCTCAAAACCACATCCGGCTATGGCGATTGAGTGTATGGATGAGCTCGGTGTGAACGCAGCACGTACGACACTGGTGGGTGATGCCGTGTTTGATATGCAGATGGCTGCTTCGGCAAACCTGCGTGCATTTGGTGTCTCTTTTGGCGTGGAATCGACTGAGGTTCTCACTGCAGAAGGTGCTATTGATGTGGTGGATGATTTTCCTGCGCTGCTGGCGTATTTTCCGCCCTTGATGTGATCTGCATTTCCGTCCACGATCAGCCTATGGGAGTTATTAAATGGTGAAGAGAACCGTAAAATATAGTTTGGGCGTGTTGGTATTAATTACGGGAATACTGTTGATCGTTCCCTTTTTTATTGATGTGAATGATTACAAGCCGCAAATCGCTAAAGCAGTTAAAGATGCGACGGGCCGGTCGCTTCAAATAGGAGAGATTGAAGCCTCGCTGTTTCCTTGGGTGGGGGTACGGCTTGCGGGCGTTCGGCTTGCCAATCGGGCCGGTTTTAGTGATCGTGAATTCCTTAAAGTTGAGAGTCTGGATGTGCAACTCGACTTTCTTCCCCTATTGAGCAAACAGATTAAAATTAAACGTTTTATTCTGGATGCACCGGAGCTCTTTCTAGAGCGCAACATTGATGGCGAAGGCAACTGGGAAGATCTTTTAGGTTCGAAACCTGCGCCGGAAGGTGAAATAGGTGATGTGGCCAGTGGTGTGGTGGCCCTGACAGGCCAAAGCCAAAGTGTTGAGAGTGAGAAGCAGGACTCTCCTGTGCTGGCAGCATTTAGTGCTGATTCCCTACAGCTAAACGGCGGCCGCTTTGTTTGGTTTGATCGAGTGTCGGGTGGTAATGTGGAGTTCTCCGATCTGCAGGTGGAGATCAATGATGTTCAGGCTGAGCGCCCGATTGAGTTGAAAGCTTCTGCAAAGCTATCCGGTGAATTGATTACCCTGAATGCACGTGTTGGCCCGCTTGGTGATCTCTCTAAGTTGAATATTGATCGTCTGCCTCTGCAGGCTGAATTGAATAGTGACTCGCTCGGTTTGAGGCCATTTAGCGTCTGGCTTCCTGAGTTTCCTGAGTTTCTGGGGGAGGCTTCAGATGCCTCTGTTCGATTGAAGATAAAGGTGGAGCAGCGCCCGGACGGTATGCGCCTTTCAACAGGCGAAATGGGGTTGATAGCAAAAGTTTCTGCTGATACGAAGTGGAAGGCTGAGATGACCAACAGCAGAAGGCTTCAACTTAAGGATCTTACATTGAGCTTGAATAGTAAGCCGCTGTTGAGCGCGCAGGGGGAAGTGAAGCTGGGTAAAGAGCCAGGCTATCAGCTGCGTGTGAAGAGTGAGTCTGTTGAACGAATCTGGCTTGCTTCCCTGCTGCCGGAACTGGATGCCATGTATGCTGCTCATCCATCACCATGGAAACAGATTAAGATGGGGGCTCTACTGGCAGGAAGTGCTAACCGGCTGGAGTTGAGAGATGTGCAGTTGATGCCTGATGGGGAGTTGATTCAACTCTCCGGAGTGGCTTCATTTGATGGCGCACCCGATATTCGTCTGCGCCTTGCAGCCAAAGAGTTACATATTGATCCATGGTTGCCACAGCCTGAGACGGTTCAAAGGGAGACTGCATCTAGTCAACCGCTTGCAGCAAATGTTTCCGGTGTGAGTGAAGCTCAGGCGGGAGGCAAAAAAGCTCCTCAGGAGCCTGATCTTCGTGCGTTCAAAAAATGGCGAGTCAGTAGTCAGATTCAGATTGAAAAGATGCATCTTCGTGGCCTTGAACTCAGTCGTTTGAGGGGTTCGCTGAAGGGAAGTCGTGGTCTGTTTAAGCTTGATCCACTCCGTTTTGATCTTGCTGGAGGACAGGTCACAGAGACAGCCACGCTGAATGTGGCTAAGTATCCGGCTCGATGGACTGAATCCATGCATATTACCGGAGTCCAGATTGGGCCCGTACTCAAGGCGTTGGCCAATATGGATATGATCAATGGAACGCTGCAGATGGATACTGACCTGAAGGCAACCGGGCTGCTTCCAGAGAACTCAATGAAACGTCTTAATGGTAAAGGTAGTCTTCTACTACGTGATGGCAGTGTGAAAGGATTTGATATTGCCGGAACGCTCCGCAATCTTGCCGCTCTGGGGAAAGGCGGTAGTCAGAAAAAGACTGATTTTTCTCAGCTTTCCGGCGGCTTTACGATTAAGAATGGCGTGGTGAAAAATGATGACCTGTTTATGGCCTCGCCTCTTTTCCGTCTGACCGGACAGGGCGTGGTTAACTTGCCGAACGGGACGATGGATTATCGGGTGAAACCGCGTCTGGTCGGCACCCTGACCGGTCAGGGTGATACTGTGACCGTTCGCAAAGGACTCGCAGTGCCGCTGCGTATTAAAGGCCCATTGGCCTCGCCGCGTGTGATTCCTGAGATCGATCCGGCAACGTTGATTGAAAATATTGATGCTATTCGTGGTGGCAATATTCTGAAAGGGCTTGGCAACGTGATTAAAGGGGGGGGCGGTGCACAGCCGCAATCACCACCGCCGGCTGAGCAACCACAACAACAGCCTGAGCCACAAAAACCAACTCGGGATCAGCAGATTCAGAAGGCTCTTGAGGGGCTGATTCAGGGCTTCTGATCAGGCATCATAAGCCACTATGCACACCTATGAACATTTACGCCTGCATCCTGAGAGGCCACAAATTCGTCAAATTCGACGTGCGGCAGAGCTGCTGCGTCAGGGGCTTTTCGCTGTTGTGCCGACTGAGACGACCTATGCCATTATGGTTTTGCCGGAGTCGTTGGATGCCCATAGTGATATTCGAAGGCTGAGAAATCTAAATGAGCAGCATCTCTGGTCACTTGTCTGTTCTGATCTCTCTCAGGCAGCCAGGTATGTCCAGATGGATAACAGTGCTCACCGGATACTGAAGCGCAACCTTCCCGGCCCGTTCACGTTTATCCTTCCGGCCAATTCCCAACTCTCCAAACGGGTGTTTGGAAAACGAAGGGATGTCGGAATCAGGATTCCCGAATACGATGTTTGTCATATGCTGCTCGAAGAGCTTGGTCAGCCGCTTCTGGCTACCACCATGCAGTTCCCCGATGAGGAGTACACAGCAACTGACCCTGATCACATTCATGAGAGGATTAAACATCTGAATTCTGTATTGATGGATGTCGGGTGGTGTGGCATGACTCCGACGACCATTGTAGATCTTTGTGACGGCGTTAATGAAGTGCTGCGCTATGGCCTTGGAGAGTGGGGCGATTAAAGATGGAGTATGTTTTTTGGCCTCGGTTTTGCTTCATGTGTTAGACTTTGCCAAATTGATTAAATAGAGGGTAAATTTAGATGAAAGATTTTTTTGAGAAACTGCTGTGGAATTCACGCTACCTGACACTGCTGGCCGTATGGTCCTGTATTGTTGGTATGGCGATGCTGTTTGTGCTGTCGGCGATCGATATGAGCAAACTGCTATTGGAGTTTATTGATGTCTATATCCTTGGACATGAAGTGGATAATTTCCATACCGTAGTTGTGAGTCACGTGATCACAGCGGTTGATGACTTCCTGTTGGCGATGGTGCTGCTGATCTTTGCGCTGGGTGTGTATGAGCTGCATATCAGTAAAATTGAGTATGCCCGTCAGTCTGATGCGGCAGGCTCGATTCTGCAGATTAAGACCCTGGATGATCTGAAAGACCGACTCGGTAAAGTAATCCTGATGATTCTGATTGTAGCATTTTTCAAGAATGTGATTCATATAGAGTTTGATGCTCCTCTTGATATCCTCTACATGGGTGGAGGTATTGCATTTGTTGCTCTGGCCGGTTACCTGGGACATAAAGGGGCATCCCACTAAATTATGACAATGGAGAGCAGGCCGATACTCAGGCGAATACTCGATGGCCTGCTGCTTCTTGCAACACTGGCAGCAATTGCTATTTCCTTTTGGGAAGAGGCTCCTGATTGGGGCTCCCTGTCCGTTTTAGCGCTGTTTGTAGCACTCTTCTTTACCCGCTGTTGGTATAGCGATCACCGTATAGCTTATCTTAAAAGTAACTGGTTAGATCTGGCACTTGTCGTGCTTCTTTCATCGCCACTGTTGCGTCTCTTTGTCGTTTTCAAAGTTGCTGGTTTGGCACCAGCCCTGAGGCTGGGTACTTTGATTCGAGCAAATCGAGCGCGCTTGATGAAGCTTGTGGTTCTCTCCAGTGAAAGCTTTCCCGTTGCGATGTCTCTTGTTTTTTGTGTCGTATTTATTTTTGGTGCCAGCGCTTATCTTATGGAGCATGGTCACAATCCCGGCTTTGCAGATATCAGTGATGGTCTCTGGTGGGCCTTTGTAACCCTGACTACCGTTGGCTATGGGGATCTCTACCCGATGACTTCGGGCGGTAGAATTATTGCGGTATTTACCATGCTTTTTGGCATCACCATCTACTCCCTGATGATTGCCAATCTCACTTTTTATGTCGAGGAGACAGGTCGTAAGCGAAGAGAACTTGCTGAAGCAGAGGCTGAAGCGGCTGCTATCACTCCAGAGCAGAGCAAGGAAGAGAAGGGTAAGCCCGCCTCATAGTTAATGTTCACTCATAGCTGGTTAAAAGCAGATGCTTTCCTCCTGATCATTTAACCTCGCTTTAATCGCATACAATACAATATTGGCGGCTCATTTTTTGGAGGTTTAATGGTTTCAGCGATCAAAAAATTTTTAAAGCTTGAGTCAGCAAGCGGGATTCTCCTGATTGTTGCTGCTGCGCTTGCCGTACTGTTGGCGAACTCTCCATTTTCACATTACTACGATCTGCTGCTTGATACACCCGTAGAGGTTCGTGTCGGGGCACTTCAAATTGCCAAACCGCTACTGTTGTGGGTGAATGACGGATTGATGGCTGTATTCTTTTTTATAGTTGGCCTGGAGTTGAAACGGGAGGTGCTTGAAGGTGAGCTTTCCAGTGCGCAGGCGATTGCGCTTCCTGCATTTGGCGCGCTTGGCGGCATGGTTGTACCAGCTTTAATCTATATCCTGATTAATGGGGATGATCCGGTTGCGCTGGAGGGGTGGGCCATTCCGACAGCGACTGATATAGCATTTGCTCTTGCTGTTCTGACACTTTTGGGTGATCGGGTTCCACTGGCTCTGAAAACATTTCTGGTATCACTGGCAATCTTCGATGATATCGGTGCGATCATCATCATTGCCATATTCTACACCAGCAATATTTCCACAATTAGTCTGATCGTAGCGGCTATCTGCATCGCGTCACTGGCACTACTCAACAGATCGGGTGTCTACAGGCTGACACCATACCTGTTTTTTGGATTGCTGATGTGGGTAGCAGTGTTGAAATCGGGTGTGCATGCAACACTTGCAGGTGTCTTTTTAGCGATATTTATTCCTTTGGCCCGTGCGCCGGGAAGTAATCGCTCTCCACTCAAGGATCTGGAGCATGATCTGCACGGCATGGTGGCTTTCGTGATCCTTCCCGCATTCGCTTTTGCCAATTCAGGACTGAATGTGAGCGATATGGGTGTCGAGGAGATGTTACACCCGGTAACAATCGGTATTATTTTAGGTCTGTTTTTCGGTAAACAGCTTGGTGTGTTTGTGTTTGCCTGGCTGGCGGTAAAAGCTGGCCTCGCCAGGCTTCCAAAGAGGGTGGACTGGCCACTTATTTACGGTGTCTCCCTGCTATGCGGAATCGGTTTTACGATGAGTCTGTTCATCGGATCGCTTGCCTTCGAAAACAGTGGTGACAATCTCTTCTTCGATGAGCGACTGGGCATCATTATAGCATCCTCGCTCTCGGCTGTTTTCGGCTATCTCTGGCTTGCAAAGGCTTTAAAGAAAGAGGTGTAAAGAAGATTTAGATCCGCATTTTATTAAAGGCGCGTATTCAGGTGGCGTGTGAGCGGTTAACCTTCGATGTGGTAAACAGCTGATCCGGAGACCAGATCATGCAGTGGCTGCCGGCTGGGTGTCAGGATCATGCAGGCGAGACTCACTGCAGGCAGTGCTGCAGAGATCATGAAGAGAGGATGACCTGTGTAGTGACCGAAGAGGTAGAGCAGGGTCATGGCAAGTGCCAGCCAGGTGACCATTAGTGCAAAAAAGCGAACGGTTGCAGCGGTGAGTGTGATGGGGTCACCGGAGTTAACCATGGCGACTCTGAGCTTCCAAGGACGCATGCCTGTTGTGGCCCCCGTTTTGTACCAAAAGCCTGCAAAGTAGCCATAGGCAACAGTCATAAAGAGAAGCTGTTTGATGATATCAGGAGCTTCTCCGACCTGCTGTTCAACAATTGAGACCGGAATAAATGCGATAAAGCCGATGCCGATAAGCAGGACAGAATCGTAACAGGCGGCAAGCAGCCGAAGAATTATCCCTGCTCTTTGTGCTTTTGGACGCGCTGCTTCAGCCATGCTCCCCCCCAACTTAAGATAAATATACAACAGAGTGCCATTACCACGGTGGCACCTGAAGGCCAGTCCTTGTGGTAAGAGATCACGAGACCAACCAGGGTGCCGATGAGTGAGAAAATAACACTCAGGCTCCATAGCCCTGCCAGAGAGCGCCCCCAGAACCATGCACATGCAGCAGGGAGAACAAGCAGGCCAGTGGTAAGCACAATACCCGCAAGCTTCACACACATGATAACTGTTAATCCGGTCACACCATAGAGAACCATTCGCATTGTCGACACGGGCAGGCCGGAGGCTGCAGCGGTAGTCGGATCAAAAGCAATGCTCCACCAACCGCGTGCAAGCATAACCATGCTTCCGAGTATCAGAGCACCAACCAGCGATAGCCACTGCATCTCTCCACTTGATATAGTCAGGATATTACCAAATAGCAGACCGAAAAGATCTACCTCATAACGGCTGGCTGTTGAGATCAGTATAACACCAAGCGCCATACTTCCGGCAAATAGCATGCCGATGCCTGCATCGTCTGTAATACCTTGTTTTTTAGGAATGTTTGCCAAAAGGAGTGTGATCAGAAGAGCCGTAACGGTAGCTGTTGGCAGCAGTGGGAGCGAGAGCGTTACGGCTAAGCCAAGGCCTGCCAGTGAAGCGTGAGAAACGCCTACAGTGAGAAACGAGAGGCGGTGAGCCAGTACCATCACCGACATTGATGCGGTGACCACGGAGATGAGGATAGCCGGTGCGAGGCTCTCCTGCATAACCTGGCTTGTGAAAAACTGGGTTAGCATCTCCATTACTGTTCACCCTCAACCGGTTGTGCACAGCCGATGCAGCCTGCGTCATGGGCCACAATATGGATATGGTCACCATACATGGCATGCCAGATATCATCAGGAATCTTCTCACCCTGCATGGCATGGTGATGGATGCGGCGATTCAGACATGCAACGGAATCGACATAAGCGGTGATGGCGGCAATGTCATGTTCGACCATAATGATCGTCATTCCCTGCTCGGAGCATAGGGTTCGAAGCAGCCCGTAGAGTTTATCCTGGCGTTTGCTGTCCAGCGCAGCCGATGGCTCATCCAGAAGCAGAAGCTTTGGACGTCGGACCAGTGCTCGGGCAAGACGGACACGCTGGCGTTGCCCACCGGATAGATGGCGGAAATCACGCTCTGCCAGATTAGCCATCTCAACCTGCTCAAGTGCGGCCATGATTGCATCTCTGATGTTGCCGCGTCTCCAGAGCGGCGCAGCGTAGTCGCTACTACCCATGGCAACCACATCGCGAACACGCAGTGGCAGATGGGGATCATGTTCATGCAGTTGATTGAGGAAGCCAACCTGCTTTAGCAATTTATGGCGGCTAAATTGATTTAGTTGTTTGCCGAAAAGTTTAACCTCTCCGTGTGAGGGCTGAATCAATCCAGCTATAGCAGAGAGAAGGGTACTCTTACCTGCGCCATTGGGGCCGATAATGCCCATGAAATGACCAGCATCCAAAGAGAGGTTGATTTGATCAAGAATCGGCGACTTTTCGGACCCGAAGCTTAAGTCCGCTATCTGGAGAGACGGACTGCTCATTGCTCTGAAAGTCGGGTGATGTTTTGACGCATCAACGCCGCCCAGCTATCACCGCACGAGCCCAATGCATCAAGAAAGAGGATGGTTTTATCTCTGCTATGGGATGCAAGCCATTCTAGTGAGCGGTTGCTGTGACGCATATCTCCGATCAGGACTGCATGGGGGTGTTTGTTCAGTGTGTTTAGTGCTTTTTCCAGATGGCGAGGGCCATGCTCATGGCCATGGCGATGGGACTCCAGAACCTCAAGGACTGGGATTTCATGGGCATCAAACAACTTTTTCCAAGAGGGGTGTTGCATCATGACACCTTTTCCGTGAAGTCTGGCAAGAGCCTTGCCCAGTTCGGATTTAATTTCTGACACTTCAATCAGACTACGTTTTAGACCTGCTTCGATAGCTTCTCTTCGATCCGGAAATGCAGATATCATATTCTCTGCGATAGAGGGTAGTGCTGATATCAGGTTGTCTGGATTCAACCATGCGTGATCCTGTTTGGGCCAGATATCGATCACTGCAGTGTCGGTGGGCAGCTGCATCCAGCCGTGATCATCTTTTGAGCTTCTAACCAGAAGTCGGGCGCGGCTCATTTTTTCAACTTGTCGAGGCGATAGCTGGAAGTGGTGCGGGTCACTCCCTGGTGGCAGCAGACACGAAACCTGAGCGTCTCCATCTATCATCTGGACAATAGCTGCCAGCGGCGGGATGGTTGCGATGATCTCTGCAGCTTGTAGTGGTAAGCTAAGAAACGGTGAGAGAAGAAAAAAGGTTAGAGCTGTTTTTTTCTTGCAAAACAGATAGTTTGGCGTTATGGATTTGGTGTTGAGTTTAACTTTTTCTGGAGGGTTTACCTGAATGGTATCTGCTCTGTTCCATAATAATCGGATCATAATTGCGAATGCTATGCGATACTTGGGTGCCCTACAATGCAACAGGCATAGTGAGGTTAACCGTTAATGCTTTCGCCAGACTATTTTGACTTTCGATGGAGTTGGTATCGTCCGATTCTGAATCGCGGTGAAAATCCGGCCAGCCGATGTAATGTAGATGTCCGCAGATTGCCTCTTCGGGTACCCGGTGAGGATGCCAGAGAGTATATTCCCTACGCAGTTAACACACAGCTCGCCCTGAAATTTACCACTTCACTGCAGCGACTGCAGGAGTATTCGATTCGCTATATGATCAATGGAGAGAAAATTTCCGGTCATCAGTTACCAAAGATGGATGCACTCTCCCGTTCTATGGGTAAACATCTGCGCAAGCGTTATCCACACTTTCCGCATACGCTGATCCATCACTGGTGTGGTGATGAAAATGGGGCACCTGCAATTTATCAGGCATGGCAGAATATGTGGAAGCAGTCCTGGAAGCAGGATCAGATTGACGTTGCTCCATGGGTTCCTGCTGTGAATGTTTTGATTCTCAAATTGATTCGTGAAGCGATCGGCAAACTCTCCAGTGAGCATGCTGCACATAGTGATCATGTCATGGTCTGCATGGTGGGTGGCCTTTATGACTGGGCACTGAAGAACTTTTTAAAACAGCATGTTGACGGGGCTGTTGAAGTGACGCGGATTGCAACCTACGAATCGATGATGATCCCTGCTACACCGATCACGTTTCTTTATCGTCAACCGGATGACTCACTGCTCGCAGATGACCGTTTTGTTGTGGCAGCTTATGGGCTGGAAGCAGATCTTGCGCCACGTCTGCGAGTCTTGCGGGAGAAGGTCGGCACCAAGAATGAGGCAGGAATCCTTGCACTGTTGGCCAGAGATAAAATGGGCGAACATTTCCTCAGGCGAAGCTGGGCCAGACTCTCTCTCTGGGAGCTGGCAGAGAAGAGTGGTCAGGGTGTCTGGATGCAGTGGGTGCTGGACGCTAAAAAACTGGATCATCTTCTTGCACATCCAGAGGAACTTCCAGATACGCTCTGTAAGCTTTTAGAACCGAATAAGGAGCTTCCAATCGCTCTCTGGCTATTGAATCGAAAGAGGGGTGGCAGGGCCGCTAAAGGAGCTGGTTCACCATGGCTTCAGGATGATCGGGTATTAATGGCATTTCGTGTCTTTGAAGAGGATGTGAAGGTTGAGGTGGCACGCCGTAAGTTTGAGCAGTTATGGCTGGATCAGCGCGCTTCGCTTGCTGGAGCTGCGAAAGGTGCGGAGTCAAATAAGTCACTTGAGGCAGCATATCAGCAAGGAAAGCTGGTCTATTTCCAACCGGATGCCGAGCAGTCTCTGCATAGTGGTGTTTCACTGGCAACAAAACAGGGCTGCCTGCGAGTTGAGTGGTCGGACTATCTGGCTGCCATGTCGGGGTTGCATGGCGAGAGCCAGGCTTTTCTTGAGAAGACTTTTTTGCCGGGGGTTTTGAATCTTCTGGAAGGTAGAGAGGGCCTCTTTCTTGATAACTGTTCGGCAACCGGCTGTTTGATCCGCGGTTCGATTAGCGAACTTACTCAGGCTGCTATCGCACTGCGTTATCATATGAGTAGCTGGTACAGAGAGCTTGCAGAAACTGATGAGGCGTTTCACCTGCCTGCTGTATCGATGTGTATGTCTCTGGTTGGAGACTGGGCTTTTGCACGCTATGAGAAGAAGGGAGGAGAGACTGTTTCATTTGCTTTTGGTCTTTCAGTCGCTCAGGCCGACTCCGGCGTATCACGCGATTGTGGCGTAGGTAGATTGATTGCCTATCGAGACCACAAGGCAGAGCGAAAGCCGTTGGGAGGTGTGCGTGTAGAGCAACTGGACAGTGGGGCCGGGCAATCAGCTCAGGTACTCTATAATAATGGCCTGGCTATCACTGGCTCTGCGGTGGCAGATTTGACTGCATCTATGCGTCACAGAGCATCAATTCGGGAATTCAGGCTGGATCATAGTGAGACAGAAGCACTTCTCTCAGATTATCGTTATTTTGGAAATGGACTGGAGTTGATCGCAATCATACCTAATGGCGAAGAGAGCCCTATACTACTGGTAAAAGCCGGTCGCCCCTGTCTTGCAGGTGTCGATGTCGATCTTTATGAACTGCTTGATAAGGATGCTAAACCTGCACAACTGATCCTAGAAGAGGGGTTGAATCGCTGGCGCTAAAGCTCCAATAAAGCCAATTATACTTTTATGTTGAATCTCCCTATACTTAAAGAGTGTCAGGCATGGCTTGATAATTCTGTTGTGTCTGAAGTTCTGCCAGCAACTGTCGCTGTAGGCTGGTCGGGTGGTGCGGATTCAACAGCGCTTCTGTTGGCTCTGGCAGGGGCAGGGTATGATGTTCAGGCATGGCATGTTGATCATGCCTGGCATGCAAATTCAGCAGGAGAGTCCCTACGTCTGGCCAGACAAGCTGACGAATGGGGTATTCCGTTTCACTCTGTGCGTTTGAAGGACCCTGCTTCAGTGAACCGTGAGGCGGATGCGCGCGAGGGCCGCTACATGGCTTTTACAGCGTTGAGCCAGCAGTATGGGGTCTCATCGCTCTGTCTTGCACATCACAGGGAAGATCAGGCAGAGACTGTCTTTATGAGACTGCTTCAGGGTTCCGGAGCAGAAGGGTGTCAGGGCATGAGCTCTGTTCGTCAGCATGGTGCTTTGAAAGTTTTTCGACCCCTCCTGCATCTCTCCCGTTCGCAGCTTCGCACTGCCCTGAAGTGTTCCGGGGTGACGTGGCTGGAAGATGCCAGCAACAGTGATACCACGCTCTGGAGAAACAGACTGCGCAATCGAACGTTTCCGGCTATACAGAGGGAAGGTGTGGATCCGTCAGCGCTGTTTTTGCGCTGGCAAAGGCAGGCTGTTGATGTGTCATCGGAAATCAGCTCAGCGGCAGATCATCTGGAGCTTGAATATGACAGAAATAGTTGCTGGATGGCTTGGAAAGATTGGCACTGTCTGCTTCCGCCTATGCGGGTCTATATGCTGAAAAAGATGATGAAACTTCTGTTTGGGGCTGCTGCAGTACCCGGAAAACGACATATTCTATTAGTTGAAAGATGGATGCGGCAGGGTGGATTTGGTGGTTTAGACTTGTCACGTAGCCGTCTGATGCGTAAGGATGGGCAGCTCCGTTTAGTGCGAAAGGCATGAGATATTCATAATATTTTAATGTAGACGCTTCATGTTTGGCATGGGATTGGCTTAGTATTGATCATATTGAGGTGATAATAGAATGAGTAAAAATCTGATACTTTGGCTTGTGGTTGGCCTGACCATGATGAGCCTTTTCAATATGTTCAACGCTCCGGCTGGGCAGAATCACAGCATGTCCTACTCAGCATTCATGGATAGGGTTGAGCAAGGGACTGTTGAGATGGTGACGATTCAGGACAAGCGCCTGACTGGTCAATATCGGGATGCGAAGGGCATGATGAGCACGTTTGTGGTTCAGGTTCCAAACGATCCGAATCTGGTTCAGCGCCTGCTTGATAATAAAGTTGAAGTTGATGTGAAGCCTCAGGAAGAGATGCCATTCCTTCTATCTATTCTTATCTCATGGTTCCCGATGCTATTGCTGATAGCAGTCTGGGTCTTTTTTATGCGCCAGATGCAGGGTGGTGGCAAAGGCGGCGCTATGTCTTTCGGCAAGAGCAAGGCAAAACTGCTGAATGAAAATACCAACCGTGTAACATTTGAAGACGTTGCCGGTTGTGATGAAGCTAAGCAGGAGGTGACTGAGGTTATCGAATTCCTGCGAGATCCATCCAAGTTCACCCGCCTCGGCGGCAAGATTCCAAAAGGCGTGTTACTGGTGGGCCCTCCGGGTACTGGTAAAACACTATTGGCTCGAGCCATTGCCGGTGAAGCCGACGTTCCATTCTTCTCCATCTCAGGTTCCGACTTTGTTGAGATGTTTGTCGGAGTCGGTGCTTCACGTGTGCGTGATATGTTCGAGCAGGGTAAGAAAAATGCACCGTGCATTATCTTTATCGATGAAATCGATGCGATGGGACGTCATCGTGGTGCCGGTATTGGCGGTGGTAACGATGAACGTGAACAGACATTGAACCAGTTGCTGGTTGAGATGGATGGTTTTGAGTCCAACGAGGGTGTGATTCTCGTGGCTGCTACCAACCGTCCTGACGTGTTGGATCCTGCACTCCTGCGCCCAGGTCGTTTTGACCGTCAGGTTGTGGTTCCCCGCCCTGATCTTCTAGGCCGTGAACATATCCTGAAAGTGCATATGAAGAAGGTTCCGCTCTCTGCCGATGTTGAGGTGAAAACACTGGCGCGTGGCACACCGGGATTCTCCGGTGCAGATCTTGCCAACCTGGTGAATGAGGCCGCACTCAATGCCGCACGTTATGATCGCAGCAAGGTGGGGAACGATGATTTTGAGAGTGCAAAAGATAAAGTGATGATGGGTGCTGAGCGCCGATCTATGGTGATGAGTGAGGATGAAAAACGACTGACTGCCTATCATGAGGCCGGTCATGCGCTGGTGGGTATTCATATGCCTAAGCATGATCCGCTGCACAAAGTGACTATCATTCCACGCGGCCGTGCGTTGGGTGTTACTATGAATCTTCCTGAACGCGATCGTTTGAGTCAGTCAAGGATCGAGCTTGAGTCGCGTATGGCATCGCTGTTTGGTGGGCGTGTTGCTGAAGAGCTGGTGTTTGGCGACGATAATGTCACGACTGGTGCAGGCCATGATATTCAGCAGGCAACCGGCATGGCCCGGGCGATGGTTACAGAATATGGTTTTAGTAAAAAACTTGGCCCTCTTCGCTATTCGGAGAATGAAGAAGAGATCTTTCTAGGTCGTTCCGTCACTCAGAGTCAGCACGTATCTGATTCAACCTCTCAAGTGATTGATGAAGAGGTTCGTAGACTGGTTGAGGCTGGTGAAACCAAGGCGAGAGAGATCTTGACGACTTACCGCAAAGATCTGGACCGGATTGCTGAAGCATTGCTGGAGTATGAGACGCTCTCTGGCAAAGAGGTGGGAGCTCTTCTGAAAGGCGAGGAGATTCATCGTGAAGATCCAGAGACCGTTTCGACCACACCTGAAGAGGAAGATTCTGTTGAAGCAATGGATGCAGGAGCAGATCAGAAAGATCATGAGATTGACAGCGATGGAAGTGAACAGAAGAGCTAAGGCTATCTGATGTCATCAAAGTGGCTACGCCCTGAAGGAGAGCGGGCATGGATTATGGGGGTGCTGAATTGCACCCCCGATTCGTTTTCGGATGGAGGGAAGTTTGTCGGAGAGGGTGCTAAACAGACAGTTGGCCTGGATAGGGCCGTTCATCATGCCCTGACCATGCATCAACAGGGGGCCAACATCATTGATGTCGGTGGTGAATCAACACGGCCAGGCTCGGCTTCTGTGCCGCAGAGCGAGGAGTTAAAGCGGGTTATCCCCGTCATTGAAGCTCTGGCAGCCAAAGGGCTGACGCTCTCTATTGATACAACAAAGGCAGTTGTAATGCGCAGGGCTATTGCTGCAGGCGCATCCATGATTAATGATGTGACAGCTCTAAGGGGTGACCCCGAGAGTCTGTCGGTTGTGGCGGAAACAGGCGTGGATGTCTGCCTGATGCATATGCAGGGAACACCTGACATGATGCAGGAAAAGCCAGAATACCAAAACGTACTGGATGAAGTTATCCGTTTTTTCGAGTCCCGCATTGAAATCTGCTTGAATGCAGGAGTCTCTGAAGATGCAATTCTGATTGATCCAGGCATTGGTTTTGGCAAGCGCCTTGAAGATAATCTCGCACTGATCGCAAATATTGGAATCTTGAAACAGCGTTTTGGATTACCTGTTTTGGTGGGTACTTCACGAAAGTCGTTTCTTGGTCAGATCACAGGCGCAGATGTTGGTGCACGTGAAGTTGAGACGGCTGCGTCTGTCTCAATCAGCACGTTTGCAGGCTGCGATCTTCTTAGGGTTCATAATGTAGAGATGCAGCGAAAGGCTATTGATGTTGCTTCAGCCTTGCGCGATGCGCATCAGGGACTATCGTAAGCAAAATGGGTGATTGGCAGTTTGGAATTCGAGACGCTGTAGATATCGCACTTGTGGCGGTAGTTATCTACTATGTATTGCGTCTGATTCGTGGAACACGGGCCGAGCAGATGCTGATCGGTGTGGCGGTGGTGCTGGTTGTATATGAGCTGGCCCGAATATTTGATCTACTTACGATCGAGTGGATTTTTTCTCAGTTTTTCTCTGTGTTTATCGTTATCATGGTGGTGCTGTTTCAGCATGAAATTCGACGTGGCCTGATGCGGGTGGCGGTAAATCCTTTGGCATCGGGCGCAACGCCCAAGGATGCGATGATTGATATGCTGGTTGAATCCTCTTTCTCTCTGATTCATCGGGACTGGGGAGGCTTGATCGTGATTGAACGAGAGACAGGCCTGAAGCATCTGTATGACTCAGGCGTAGAGATGGATGTGGCACTGCGACCGGATATGGTTCAGGCGCTCTTCTGCCCGGATGCACCCATGCATGATGGTGCTGTCATTGTAAATGCAGGTGAACAGGGAGGCCGAATTGTTGCAGCAAGGGTGCTTTTGCCTCTGGCACAGGCCAATGCGTTGGCAGGCGGTTTTGGTACTCGACACCGGGCAGCTGTGGGTTTGACCGAAGAGAGTGATGCGCTGGTTCTTGTGGTTTCAGAGGAGCGTGGGGAGTTGCATCTTGCTGAAGAGGGAAGGCTTAAGGGGCCACTGGGAAGCGCAGAGCTTCGCAAGTTATTGATTGAGAGACTCACAATAAGTGCTTCCCAGAAGCAGTATAACAGTATGCCCGATATGGAGGGTGAATAATGCGCAGTGTTGCGACTCTCCTGCAGAGCAAAGCGCCCCAGATATGGGCTGTTCTGATCGCTGTAGTACTCTGGCTGCAGGTGCATGGTCAGGGTGAGGGGACCCTGAATATGGAGGTCGCCCTTCAGATACAGGGGCTGCCTCAGAATATGGCTGTAGTGAATGATCTCCCCGATAGTGTGCATGTAACTGTGAGTGGCCCTCAGGCACGCCTGAAGGCGGTTAAGACTCAGGATATCCATGTTCCTTTTGATGCATCGGGTTTGACAATGCCTGGTGTGGTTGAACGGTCAGTTAAGATCGCAGATGTCCGTCTCCCTGTAGGGCTGGATATTGAGAAAATTCAACCGGATCGCATTGAGTTGCAGGTTGATCGGGTGGTGGAGAAATCAATATCTGTATTACCACGTCTGGAGCTGCTGGAGGGGTGGCAGGTTGAATTGATCTCCGTAGAGCCTGCAGAGGTGAAGCTGTCGGGGCCAGAGGTGTGGCTGGACTCATTGAGTGAAGTTGAGACCACTGCAGTTCAACCCGAATTCAAACCGGGTCCGTTTGAGGTGGTTGTCGGAGTTGCCAGCCCGACAGGTAAAGCGATTCGCCTTGTGAATGACAAGGCTAAGTTCAGAGTTAAAGGTGTGTTGGTGCATCGGGATGAAAGTCCAGAGGCTTCAGGGCAATCAGGAGAGCAGAGATGAGACACTATTTTGGGACTGATGGTGTTCGCGGAACAGTCAATCAGGATCCGATGACGGCTGAATTTGCGTTGAGATTGGGGCGGGCTGCGGGGCATGTGCTTACTCACCACCTCCCACATCAACCACATGTGTTGATTGGCAAAGACACGCGCCTTTCGGGCTATATGATCGAATCAGCGCTCTGTGCCGGATTGACTGCGCAGGGGATGAATGTGCGGCTGGTCGGGCCTGTTCCAACACCTGCTGTGGCTTATCTGACTCGCAGCTTGCGTGCTGATGCAGGTGTGATGCTCTCCGCCTCTCACAATCCTGCGGGGGATAATGGTATCAAGTTTTTTGGTGCGGATGGTTTCAAGTTGCCGGATGAGATGGAGTTGGAGATTGAGGCTTGTCTTGATGCACTGCCACCACTTCCTGACGCTCTGGATATCGGCAAGGCCGTACGCGTGGATGATGCCAGAGGGCGGTATATTGAGTTTCTGAAGGGATCTCTGCCGAAGGGTCTGCGTCTTGATGGGCTTAAGGTGGTGGTTGACTGTGCTAATGGTGCGGCTTATGACGTCGCACCACGTATTCTTACCGAGCTTGGATGCGATGTGGTTGCCATCCATGATGATCCCGATGGCTATAACATTAATCGTGAATGCGGTTCCACCCATCCTGAGTCGATGTGTGCTCTTGTTGCATCGACAGATGCTGATATCGGTGTTGCACTGGATGGTGATGCTGATCGCCTGATTGCCTGTGACTCAAAGGGAAGGCTGATTGATGGTGATCGTGTGATCGCTATCCTCGCCGAACACCAGTTAAGAAGTGGATCGCTTAAAGGAGATGGTGTTGTTACTACGCTGATGAGCAACATGGGGCTGGAACGTTATCTGAGTAATATGGGCCTGAAAATGTACCGCGCCGCAGTGGGTGATCGTTATGTGCTTGAGATGATGCGTGAGAAGGGGTGTAGCCTGGGTGGGGAGCAGTCCGGTCATTTGATTATGCTGAATCATAACACTACAGGTGATGGCGTGATGAGTGCGCTGCAACTGCTTTGTGCGATGTCTGATCAGGGTAAGTCGCTGGATGATCTTGGCGCAGATATGGAGCTCTTTCCGCAAAAGCTCTGGAATATCACGATGCCAAAACGCATCAATGTGGTAGAGGATGAGTCTGTTCAGAGTGTGATTAGAGCTGCTGAGTTGCAATTGGAGGGCAGAGGGCGGATCAATGTTCGCCTGTCCGGAACCGAACCTTTGGCACGGGTTATGGTTGAAGCAGAGGATGAGACATTGATGCTGGAGACAGGTCAAAGTGTTGTAGATGCTGTTCAAAAAGTTGTGAACGCAATTTAGAGCTGTCAGTTAGACGCCCTCTACTGCCGCTGCCGAGTATGTTGCGGCCCCATCTCAACGACAAATTCAACCCGTCTATTTTTGGCGCGCCCTTTTTCAGTTGCGTTGGTCGTCAGGGGTCGGGTATCCGCATAAGCGGTGGCGTGCAGTTTTTCTGCAGGCACACCAAGTCTGATAAGCTTCTCAACAACACTGACTGCGCGATCCGATGAGAGACTCCAGTTGGAGTGATGTCTGCCACCGATCATGGGGGTGTTGTCAGTATGGCCCTCTACTTCGATATTTTTTGCATATTCTCTGAAAAGCGTTGCAACTTTTTCAAGCGCATCCACTCCTGCTTCTGACATCTCTGCCTGTCCAATTGGGAACAGAAGCTTGGCATCCATCTGTAAGCGGATAAGGCCTGGCGTGGCCTTCACTGCCATGACGCCACCGAGTGAATTACTACCGATGACTCTGCGGAGATCCTCTTCCATGCCTTTTTTCTGCCCCTGTCGCTCAATTGTGGCATCCATGGTTTTGGGTGATCCCGGTATGTCGGAGGTTTTAACCGTTTCACTCTTCCCCTGCAGGCTTACTCCGGCCTTTGCATGACTGAGCGCCCCCATAATAACAAACAGAGCCAGCAGCAGGGTCATCAGATCAAGATAGGCCACCATCCAGCTGTCATTGTTTCGGGAGCCCAGAGATTGAGAAGATGATTCATCTTCATGAAAATCATCATCGTTCAAAACAAAGGGTCTAAGCGATGCGTTGGGATTTTCCATAACGTTTACTTTTCTTCCTGATCCTTCTTGCGCAGTGCGCTACCAACCAGGCTCGGTGTTCGCAGCTCATCTTCATACTTGTGAGCGCCTTTAAGCTCATCATCATAACTTGCGATGAATGATTTCAGGGTCTCCCGGATAAATGCAGGGCTCCTGTTTCCAGCGAGCAGAATAGTGCCTTCAACAATCATATGCATCACCATCACTCTGGTTTCAGTGCGCCGTTCCAGTTTGGTGGCAACAGGTTTGAAAATCAGGTTGGCCAGAAGCAGTCCGTAGAGTGTGGTCATCAATGCAACCGCCATATTGTGACCGATACTCAATAGATCAGGGCCATTGACTGAGTAGAGCATATTCACCATACCAACCAGTGTTCCGAACATGCCGAAAGCCGGGGCATATGAACTCATCGTGTGAAAAATATGAGCCTCAGCCCGTTCACGCTCTCTCAGGCGCCTGATTCGCCAGTTGAGAATGTTGGTGATCTCATCCTGCGGTGTTCCATCAACAACCAGCTGGATACCTGTGCGTAGAAATGGGTTTTGAATCTTTACCAGCTGATCTTCGATTCGGGCAAAATCTCCACGCATTCGCAGCCGGGCTGCATGGGCAATTTCGGAGACATCCTGTCTGACGGAGTACTCTTCATGTTTTAAGATATAACCAATAAGCCGAAACACTTTTCTCAGCTCTGTCATAGGGAAGCTAACCAGAGTAGCGGCAAGTGTTCCCCCAATTACAATCAACAGGCCGGGCCCGTTAAAGTAGATGTCAGGCTCAATGGCAGAGAGAAAAATGGCCCCCAAAATGATGGCGGTGCCCATAATTATTCCTAAGATACTCGAAAAGTTCATGATCAGTTCCTGTTATTCATCTCACACTGAAGATGCTATCTGTTCAAACATAACAGCAACAATCGTGCCGAACCTGCTCGCTTTAGTAGATGTCAAAATAGCCATCGCTACTGCCACTCTTCTCTTTGGCTTTGAATGCAGATGAGACCACTTCGTCAACTCGTGCCCGTACTTTTCTGGACTCGGCTATGATGTGGCCACACTGTATTGGATGCTCTATACCCTTAATGCTCTGCTCACCCATGGATTCCATTTTGAAACCGAATTCCAGTTCGTTAAAAATAGTCTCAGATGCAACAACACCCATGCCGAGGCCTGCCATGCGTGATGCCACATTCACTGTGTTGCCAATTACCGTATACTCCAGCCGTTTTCTGGCGCCGATATTTCCGACAATGACCTCACCCCGATCAATACCAACTCGAAAACGTATTGGCTCACCATTTGGTCGCCTGATGGAGAGCTCATTGCACGCCTCAATGATTGCCAGCCCTGCAAGAACAGCATGGCTGACATGTTCCTTGTCTTCAAACGGATGGTTAAAAACTGCCATCACTGCATCACCGATATATTTATCCACATGGCCACCAAAGGCATCAATAATGTGGTGGAACAGTTCAAAGTACTCATTGATGACATCTACGACAGCTTCAGCTCTGGTAGATTGTGAGTAGCTGGTGAAGTCAACCATATCCACAAACAGGACGGTAACATCTTGGCTGTGGCTGCCTGGAACAGATGCGTTATCGGCAAACAGTCTGGCGATCAGCTCGGGGTTCAGATATCGGCCGAATGCATCACGTACCTTCTCTTTATGTGCGAGTTGCTCAACCATCCGGTTAAACTGTTTCATGGCTGTGCTGATCTCATCGCGCCCCTTTACAGGTAGTCGAACGTCAAAATTTCCATTAGCCACATGTTGTTCAGCCTCGGCCAGCATCTCAATCGGCCGACTCATACGGCCTGCAATCCAGTAGACAATGATACCTGCAATGATGATGACCAGAGCTGCGGCGATGGCGAGCCTTTTCTTGATTTCACTTGCAATTTCGTGCCAGGACGCTTCCGAGAAACATACCGATAGCTCCCCAAGTTCCACCTGACCATAGTTGATGGTTTTGGCGTACCAGAGCATGCCTGAGTCGACACGTATGGCCTCTATGGGGCTCAATAACACCTTGGAGAGAGAAGGTGGGCTTTTGCTGTCACCAAAGTGGAGATCACCAGCACCCTTCCAGTTCAAAGAGATGGTGGTTGCATGGGTGACGGTTTCAAAGAAGCTTTTAATCAGAAGGTCAACTTCCTGCTGGCTTCCTGAAAACATAGGCAGTCGCAATTGACTGCTTAACTGATTGGTTAATAGTATGGATTGTCGATCCTGACTCTTCTGCCACGCATCTCTTTCAAGGTCGAGGATGAACAGGCTCAGTAGCAACACAGCGCCTGCAACAACGCTTCCAACCAGAAGTGACCAACGCCAGCGGAGTGTTAAATTCAATTTGTCACTATCGTTTTGCTCAATTACCAATACGGAATCCTTGGGTGAGTTTGGTCAAGTCACAGATACTCTTTGAGTATCAGTTAATCTTTATCGGCTGTTTTCATATGAACTAAAGTTGGATTTCCGCATTGAGAAGATAAATCAGTTGTGTTTTTTCGAGGATTCCTGATTTGTCTGTTGTGCCTCTGTCGAGCAGCCCTCATCAGATGCCGAGCCTGATCTTTTCATGATGGGGGTTAGCCTTTGAAGCGCGAAATTCATCTTCGCAGGCAGAATGGCATGAAGAGTTTAACCTTTATGGGGAGTCTCTTTTCAGAAAGGCCAATAGATTGGCGACTGTCGCCTTGACCAGATAGAGGGGCATCAATACTCTTCGCAGCCCTCACAAGAGGGTTACCCATAAACATAGGCTCGTAGCTCAGGGGTAGAGCACCACCTTGACATGGTGAACCGTCCGATTTTTTCAAACACCTCTGAAACCCTTACTATATACCAAAAACCTATATGCAGACTCAAATTTCAGGCGCTGCCAACAACCACTTACCCTTCCAAGTTTTCGTTGGTTTTCGTTAGTTTTAGTTCTATTTCGTTTTGCGAATGGTCTTTTTTTGGTATCAAATTCGGTATTCATTAATTCCACACAGAACACCCCAAAACTATTGACATCTCAATTCTGAAACGTATGCAAGTGCTTGATTTTATTGAATAAGTTCTTTACTTATTTACCAGCATTCGTTATAATTCGTTCCGGTAGCTGATTTTCTACGAATTTCAGCAGGCATTAGGAGCATAATATTGCTTCACTTCGACATCAGATTAGGGATAGATGAATCTAACAGAGGTGCTACATGCAATGTCCACTACCACCACAATCAATACCGATGATCTCAAAGAAACACTTTCAATAAACGAACTCGCTGAACTTTTGCACATGAAAGTCGGCGGCATCTACAATCGACTCTACCGAGGCGGCGATCTTCCGCCGAACTGTAACATCGGTGGCCGAGGCCGAAAAAAGATATGGCTGAAATCCACGGTTCTAACGTGGCTGAAAGAACGCGAAGTCGATACAACTTTTGATCCATCTAAAGTAAAATAAAAACAGGGAGCGAAACCGCTCCCTGTAAATCCTGCTATATTCAAAAATATCGTGCTTCCAACACGAAGTAAAGTTCTGCAAAAAACTTCAATGATTATAACGGATTTTTCGGGTAAACGCAAGCGGTTTTCTCTCCTTTTCGGAGCAGAATATGCAATTAAAATCATACCTTTTTTGGCAGCTATTCATCAAGGCTGCACATGCTGAATACGACAAGGTTCTCGAAGAAACTTTTCTTAACGAGCTTCCGAGACGCAACCGCAAAAATGCTGAGAAATGTGCAATCAAAGTTGCTGAAGCATCTTTTCAAAATCGGCTCATAGAAGCCGCTGAATACACTCAGGTATACCAAGAGACAGAGAAGAGCCTTTCGAAGCTGTACAGGGCAGATGTGTGCTCTTTACTGATGCGAAAGTTCGCTTCCATGAACTTCAAAGAAGCCGTTCAATATATCGAGGACTTCAACTCTCGACACGCCGACTTTCAATTTTTCGCGTTCGATGACGATGCAATATCTAAGCTTGCGAATGAATGCGTAGAGCACAGCAAGAACCTTCTCATTAAAGAATATCAGACCCTCATCAATCCGATGAAAAATGATCTACAAGCATATGAGATAGCAATCCAGAAAATGCATGAATACGCGCAATCCATGCATGTCGCTCCGGCAACTTCGGAAGACAAAAGCCCAGAAGTCATCTTTGCTAAATATTCTGATGATGCGTGGTGGAGGCCACGCTTGCGCACAGTAATACGTCGCAGGCGTGAAGAACTCGCAATCGAGTGTGGCCTTGTTAATAAGCATTCACCACACAGCTCAAAATTTGGGCAGGCCGAAAGGAAGCAGCAGCTCGAACGCAATCAGGAATGGGCAGAGAAGAACGTTATCACTGATGCTAACGAGATAGAGATCAGAATGAGCGATCTAATCAAATCAAAAGATAAGGCTTATCAGGCTAAGCTCACAGCTAAAGTGCGCGGCCTCAGAGACCTACAAGATGAATACGGCTGGCATGCATGCATGATCACGCTTACATGCCCCAGCAAAATGCACCCAAGCTCAAAGAAGTATGATGGCACAACTCCGAAAGAGGCGGTGAAGCACTTAAGAGGTGTATGGGATCGAAGCAGAACACAGAAAGGAAACGAAGGACTCACTATTTATAACATGCGAGTAACGCAACCACACAAAGATGCAACTCCCCACGACCACTTTTATTGTATCGGTGACCGTGAAGAGCTTATGCGCTTTGCCGAAATAATCAGAGAGCAATCTCTGAGAGTAGACGGAGACGAAAAAGGAGCGCAGGAACGTCGGTGTGACATTATCGAAGAAGACCTCGAAAAGGGGCATCTCTCAAGCTACGCATCGCGTTACGTTACGCGATACGCAAACCCTGATGGCGAGACTTGTGCAACTGATCAATTCACCAGTGAAGATACATACAACTCAGCGCACGGCATTCGGAAAATTTCATGGTCTGGATTGCCACCAGATGAATGCTGGGATTATTTCTACAAACACGCCACTGAAGAGATGTGCGAGGGGAGTCAACAGGCTCTTGCCGCCCTTGCTGCTGCGAAGGAAGGTAGGTACGCAGCCTTTTGCATCGCAATCGGCTGGGCTGGCAAGAAATCAGAATTTATAGATGAATATCAATATAAGTCAGTCAAAGAGCAGTACACTACAAAATACGGAGAAACCAAAAGCCGTACCACAGGCATTGAATATGATGGTATTAAAATAGAAAAGGATATTAAGAAGTGGTTCATCTTCGCTTCTCGGAAAGCCGTTACTGCCGCAATTCCGGTTATAGAGATTGTTGTTTGTACAGTTATCCCTAATTATCCAAGGTATCAGGATTCCGCTTATGAAGAGGCACTCAAACTCCCTTCACCGGAGTTCTGCACCGCCGATCCTGTACCGATACCCTTCTAAGACGCCTTACCCCTTACGACAACCGCCCCGCCAGACCTCTTTGAACCGAAGAGTCAGGAAAGGTCTGGCATGCCGCTTGTTAGCTCAGCACAGTGGTTAATTATCATCGTTCAGCCACTACAACCGCAGCCCAGCGAAGCTGTCACAGCAGTTGCTTGCAGCCTCTCTTTCATCTCTTGCCGCTCGCTTCGCTCAACAGCTCGCCTATTGAATCTGCTATTGCGTGAAATTCTTCGCCGCGCCTCATGGGTGAGGCGACGAAGATTTTCTCTTAACACAGAGAAGGAACATTATGCTTCACATACAATAGACCTTATGAATTGACGCGAACCCCATCTCCCGTCTTCCCCGCGCGAGTCGGGGAAGAGGCGAGGACTCGAAAGATTTGGAGCGCCAAAGGCGCATTTCAGGGCTTCCTGATGGCAATCTGTACCAGAATCCAAAACTATTGACATTTTCCCCAATCTCACTATCATGTAAGTGCTTGAAAACATTGAAGAAAAAGCTTGTGCTGCCTTGAGTTTTCTGCTATAATTATATCACTGGGTTGGAGGGGCAAAACAACTCGGAGATTCACAATATGAATATAGATACAATCTACACTAACCTGATCAACAACCGTGATCGAATCGAAGCAGAAATAACAGACAGGCTGACTAATCACCCTGACTCAGATTCAAGCCTTGCGCTGAAAGCAGCCATCGAAAACAGGAAGTTTAGCGATGCTGGCGAACAGGTGAAAATCTCAGTGCTCGACGATTCTGCTATTGAGTGCTTTCTATACATCCAGTTTTACGGCTATGCACATGACCGTGCCGGAGTCGATTGGAGCGAAGCTACCTTGAGAGGTTGGTCATGAAAAAGGCTCTCTTAAAGCTCAAAGCATTCCTCTACAGATTCAGGGATGAAAGACACCACCAACAGCTCAAGATCACAGCAACCAAGGAAGGCTCAACCATTCAGGCTCTGATGGAAGAGGCTCTCGATTTCTACCCAAAGACCCGATTCAGGGATGAGGTGCAGTCATGAAGCATATTCTCATCGAAACCGAAGCACATTTCATCGACGACCACGGCAATAATGTTTCAGTAATGCAGCGCAACTTGAGGGGGCAATCACCCGTTCACTTTATCAAGCGTGGCGGGGGATGGTGCCAGTTCGAAGGTACGCTAAAGAACGGCTTCACCATCGAACAGCTCTTTACTAATGAGTATCTGAGACTAACTCGCAATATCCATTAGTAATTAACATAAGCCAGCGTGGTCATGTATAACAATTCTTGCGAATTATTACACTGACGCTGGCAAAAGGGCTACGCCCCTTTGATCCCGAAAACCGAAACCGATGTAGCAGTTCAGATACTGCACCTAACAACTAAAAAAAGTTGATTCTAAATCAAGGTGTATTGCTATGTCAGAAAGAAAGCTTGTCGCTATCTCACTCAACCCAAAAGAGTTCGCTGAACTCGATTCGAAAGCTGCCGCTATCGGTGCAAAATCCGTCGGCATATATGCAAAAGCTGCATCTCTAAATAACCCAGTCACAGCACGCAGAAGATCAAAAATCGTCACCATCGACCCATCAGTTTCAAATCAGTTGGCGTGGATTGGCAACAACTTAAATCAAGTTGCAAGAGCATTGAATCTTGCACGCAAGAATGAACAGATTCAGAGCGTTGATTATATCGCTGCACTCGGATTCATCAGCGCAATTCAGAGCGACATCAGCGGCATTCGTCAGACCGTTTCAGAGAAGCTTTCATGATCCAAAAGAACGTCGCACTCAAATCGGGCACGGGCGGCAATGTCGCTGGCGCGATCAATTATCTACTTGGTGAGAAAGACCATGCTGGAGAGCTTCGGCACGGCGTCGAAGTTCTGGACGGTGATGCTCAAAGCATGATTGAAATCGAACAGACCATGACAGCTAAGCAAACTTATCATTCAAGTGTTCTGGCATTCACGCCGGAAGAGATGAAAGAACTTGATGCCGACCCTTCAAAACTCGATGAGATTTTGACCTCTTATAAAGACGAATTAGCAACCGCGCTCGGCGACAATAGCGGCAGCAGATTAGCTCATTATATCGTCATGCACAGAGAAGCAGATGGCGGCTCGGACATCCATATTTTGAGCATGAAAAAAGACTTACAGACAGGAAAACATTACGAGCCGTTCAACAGCAATCGTGGAGATATCATAAGGCTCAATGCTTGGAATCAAATTGAAGTCCACAAGCATGGATTAGAAAACCCGAATGACATCAAGCATCAGCGCACAGGATCGTACAAACACAACTTGCCCAGGCTCGCGCCTGCAAGTCTGGGAATGACAGTTAAGGAAGTACGCGAACAGATCGACGCCTATGTCGAGAGCGGCGAATTCTCAAATCGTAAAGAAGTTATTGCAGCCTTGAACAAAGTGGACGGCATCTCTGTACAACCGAACCGCTCAACAAAATCTATAAGTATCAAAGTCGAAGGTTACAAAAAGAATATTCGACTATCAGGAGCATTTTATGCAGTCACTTTCAAAGGCGCTGAATCAGTCGCAGCAGCGGCAGAGGCAAGAGCAGAACAACCAATTGAAACATTTCAAAGCCTCCACGCAGAACTTACTGCGAAACTCCAAAATGAATATGGATGCCGCTTTAACAAAAATGACCAAGACCTTTATGGCAGGCGTAGCAGCACTCTCGATTCTGATAGCCGTCATGAGTTACATGCTGTTCAGCAGTCAGAGCAACAATCTACAAACTCAGTTTATCCAGATGAAAGAGACACTCGAAAGCAGTCTGGCAAGTCAGCAAGTCCTTATCATGGAAGCGGCACAAACAGAGAGAAAGAGACTCATTCAACAAGCAACGAAAGAGGGCAATCGGATAATAGCAGAGGCGAAGGCAGAGAGCCTGAACATGACACAGAACGAGATGCAATTCGCACTGCATTTACGGAACCAAATTTACCCCATAAACGGCCAGAATTGGGTGGTTTGCGCGGAGATGATGACGGCAACCACAGCGAAAGGGAAAAAGCCAGCTTGTCGGCTGGAAGAACTTTAAACAGCATCAAAACCACAGAGGACGGAACTTACTTCTGGCAGGTAGCCAATAATCCGAGCGCGTGGGCATGCCGTGAACGGCCAGACGGATCAATCGCAGTTCGCGGCAGCTCATCATCGTGGAAAGTCGCAGCAGCTCTCGCAGTCAAAAAAGATTGGCAAGCAGTAGAGATCAAGACAGGCGGCGACCCTAAAACAGCAATACTCGAACACCTGAAACTTGGTGTTGATGTAACTCGCTGCAACGACCTCACAACCGAAGAACTCAACATCATCAAACAGGAGATAAACAATGACCTTGAACAATCCAAACACATTAACAATGACTCTTTTAATAGAAGAGCTACAGCAGGAGAAGCAAGAGCGACTGAAGCAAGAGCAACAACTGAAAAGCTTGCAGATGCAAATAAGCAGCTTAGAGCAGTCGCTCATCAGCTCGGTACAGCAAATGCAAGAATGCGCGAAGCAGGTCACGACAGAGATAAAAGAATTGAATGGTATTACAGCCACAGCGCAGACCGAACCTCAATAACTTCAATCAGAAAAGAGATTGCAGATGCACAGGCACGCAGAGCAAATAATAAACCGCTATGCCAGCGCGATTATGACATTTCTGAAACTCCGATTACTGAGCTAATCACAAAGCGGCAAGCAACTGTCGAAGCAGAGCTGAAGCGCAGAGAAAACGACGGCAAACGTCGCGAAGAATTCAGGTCAACACCGACTGCCGAACTCGAAGATGAAGCCGCCGAGCTTCAAACAGCTATCGACGATTTCATTCAGGTATCACAGCAAATCGAAGAGAAGGCGAAAGCCGATGTTCAGCGAACTGACCAGCAGACAACAGGAACTAAAGCACAGGCGGCAGCAGCCGTAGTTATGAAGCAATTCACTCAAGCGAACGAGCAGCGAGAGAAGACCAAAGAAGAGCACTCGATAGGCATGCGCCTCGAACTCAAAGCACCAACATTATAAAGGAGATAAATATGGAACAGAACAGAGGTGCATCAGACGCACAAATCATCGCAGCAAAAGGAGCTATCGGGCAGAGGCTCGGACGACACAGCGGAAGTTCAACACTTACTGAGGTTCACACTTCAGCACTGACAGGACTTGAGCCGCGAGTAGGCAAGAGCGCAGCAGAGAGAGCTACCGAGCTACCAGCCGGAGCAGCCGAAGCAATGGAAGCAGAAGTCACTCTATTAGCAAACAACGGTTACACCCGCGCACAGGCTAAGCGAAAAGCGGGTTATGAACTAACAGCAGAAGAGCTTGAGGAACTGGAAGGCCTTCGGGTGGCAAAAGGTGAATTCAAGCGTCTCACACCAAAGCAAAAAGCAGCACTCAATAAGCCTGCTGCTGAAGCTGCTGAACAAGCCGAACTCGATTTTATGGCCGGAACCCAGACCGACGAGATCGAAGACGAAGACGAAGAGTTTGAAGATGAAGGGGAAGCCCTTCTCGCAACAATTTCAAGACCCAAGATATAGGAGATTCACTATGAACAAAAAACATAAACAAGCAGCAGCATTCAACATGCTACACGCAGCCGCATTCACGGCATTCGTAATACTTTGCAACATTGTAGGAGGTGCGGCATGAGTGACCAGATAGAAGGCAACATTGAACAGCCACAGGAGAAAGTCGGCTACATCAGACGCTGGTGGAATTATGTACACCCGCGCAAGGCTATCGGCACTCCCATGCGTGGAATTCGGATCGTCAAGAACGACTTCAGAAACATGGCAAGCGGCCTGAAAGGAGTCAGACAGGGAGCACCCGCGCAACCAATCAGCGAGACCGATGGCATAGCTCAATTCGAAGAATGGAGCAGCACACAAACAGCCGATGAAATCCACAACAAGACCACGGTGGCAAAGGCTACGAGCTGGGTTTATGGGATTGGCACAATAGGGGCATTTTGCACTGCTGGATTCACGCTCAAGGTCGGGTCGGCATTAGGCCTCTTTGCTGCCATTGGAGTCATGGCCGTATGCGTTTCAGGCATGCTTATAGCAAGGCATGCAGTGTACAAGCTGGAGGCTAAGAGAATGATTACATTCGCTCAGTTCATGGCTCGGTATGACATCTGGTTTAAAGCAACAGAAAGGAGCAATCAGCATGAACTTTGATTTAGTATTTACAACATTAACAGCCAAGAGCGAAGCGATCCTTAATACGCTTTTTGGTGACTCCACGCTGCTTGTTTGGCTGCTGGAATGGAATTCAGCAATTCTCGGATTTTGTGGTCTGTTTATAACATACTTGACAGTCATAGGCACTATGCACACAGCAGACAAAGGTGAATCCCTTGGCGATAAATGGCACAGCATGTGGGTGCCGCTTCGCACTGCCGTTGCTATAGGTTTGGCACTTCCGGTTATTGGCTTGCAGTCATCAACAATGGACAACTTAAATGGTGTACAGGCTGCCACAATCACTATCGTTAAAAATGGCGTAGGTTTAGCTGACGGAGCAGTGCGCAAGGTGGCGGCTTCGATGGGAAGCCCTTCACTTGTCGCGGATTCCGGCTCATCAAAAGAATTTGCAACAAGCATGCTTGCATCCCTGATCTGTGGTCACGCAGCCATCGCTAATCAAGGCTCGGCTACAAAAGGCCGTTACCCAATGAACGGCATGGCAATCACTCAGAATACGATTACGACAAGCGTCAACAGCCTCGAAGATGTTCAGACAACATACTTGCACATTGAAATGGGCAAAGATGGTATCTGCGGCGTTGGTGATATTGCAGTTAAAGCAAACAAGACACCGCACTATTCTGCACTGTCATTAATTGCGACTGGCGATGATGACAAAACCAAGATTAGTAACGCTGCCGGAGAAGCTGCTATTGAGGCTATACAGGTACTTAAACAAGACTTAGAGCCTCTGGCTATCAAGATTGTTAATGGAGCTTACAGGACTGGCCCTAAGATCAATCACTCAGACTATGCTTCTTTCTATCAGGCGCTGTATAAGTTTGATAACACCCGTGATATTGCTGCAAAGGCGCAGCTTGAACAGATCACCGGAAGCAACGCCTATTCTCAGGCGGTAGCTGATCAAGGTTATTTCGGATTTGGTTTTTACTACTACAAACTTTATGAGGTGAAAAAGGAAGCTCTTGGCAATGCACTGCAACCTCTCCCTGCTCTAAAGATCAACTGGGAACTGGCTGTCAGATATGCTGTGCACAAAGACCAAGTAACAAAGGCGCTCTCTGCCCTAAACAGAGTTAGAGCTGAATACGAAAACAACAATGCAGTTGCTCTAATCCATAATGGTCAAACAGTGAATGACCTGAAGTGGTATTCAGTAGAAAGTATTGGTGCATATCTGATGGGCTTTAAAACCACGCTGACAGGTGACGGTGACTTCGTGAAAGACCCAACTGATGCGGTGGCTTCGCTCGGTAACAGAGCAGCATTCGTCGCTGAAGCACTGATAATCGCTGGTGCTGGTTCTGATGTGCTGGAAGGTATGGGTAAAGCAAACATAGCAGGTAGCGTGATGACTAAGACTCTTAGCCTGTTTGGTGCAGCGGCAACAGGTGGATTGACAACATTCGCTCAGGGTGTGGCTCATGCTATCTCAGAAAACATGCCGCTTCTTGTATTACCAATTGTCATTATTGCTATTCTGTTCGGGGTTGTTATCCCGTTCATTCCAGCAGCAATCTGGATCGTTGATCTGGCAAGTGTGATGATGAGCTGGCTCGTCGCATTGGCTGGTTCAACATTTATGCTATTAGGACTAATGAACCCAGATTCTAAGCATGAAGTGATGGGCGGAGGCAAGTTTATCTTCTTCATCGAACTGCTTCTGCGTCCGCTGACCTCAGTTGGCGGCTTCATCATGGCAATGCTCGTCTGGGTCATAGTTGGAGGGTTTAGCATTGAATTGATGTTTGACATGATGCACGGCATGAACGACGGCCAGTATCACCCAATTATTATACTTGGGTCTCTGATCGTTATTGGCGCAATGCTCTCAATACTCACATTCACTTGCTTCTCTTTGGCCCATTCTCTGCATGATGACATTTTTGCATTCATCGAAGAGAACACCGGATCGAACGGAGCAGAGCAAAGTCGAACTACTGCTATTGGTGGAGTTAAGAGCACCACTCAGCAGACATCTAATCTCGCTCAGGGTGGCAACAAGAACCCAACCAAGCCGGAAGGTGACAAGGGTGGTAACAGCAACACCACAAAATCAGCGCAGGACATGGGGGAGGTCAAAGTTCAATAAAATCAGTGCTGGATAATAGAGAGAGGTCGCTTCGGCGGCCTCTTTTTTTTGCATCTAACTTGTCCCGTTTATGTGCCTGACACCTCCTTCAAAAGCAGTTGCATAGATACGAACAGTGCGGCGCTCGCTGGCAATTAAAGGGTTACACAAGCGCCTGCAGCGCCCTTTATTTACCAGCTTATCCGCGCCTTCCCTTCATCGCATCGCAACAGCGAAGGAGGCTTCAACATGACGCATTCACTACAACAAATTATCTTAGACGCAAAAGAAGAGTTGCAACAACAATGGCAACAATCTGAATACCCAGAAGACCAGATTCACGAAATCACCGACTCCGCATGCCTCATGAGTAACTATGACTATCTACAACTTGCAGCGGCAAACACTTCATTAGCTCTCGATGAACCAGAGTGTGGCCCAGCTTTCGATGGCACACCAACACCGATTAATGTCATCTGTGCTAACCTTTACGAACTAATCTCTGGAGAGCTGCATCAGCACCTCTACGAGCTGCAATCAGAACTGGACGAGGCCGCTTAAGCGGCCTCTTTTTTCTGCCACATTAACTTGCCATTTTCTGGGTTAACCTTGATGCCTCTACTTTCCAATTCAACAAGGACATCATGCATGTCGATATCAGCAATATTAAGGTTCCGAGCAATTCCTTTTCTTAGCACTTCAACATATATGTGACTTACGCTTAATTCTTCGGATAGTGACATTGCATCAATAGATGTTCGAATGAGTTCACTTTCATTCATAGAAGATAATTCGATATTGGTATCAGTGGCGCGTTTGGTGACGGTGACGATTAAATCCAAGGTGCATACTTTTTCCGTCCCTGAATTCAACCCTTTAACACTGCGCTGCCCTTTATCTAAAATTTTAATGCTATCTGGAGCGCCTGTGAAACCAGCATCTTTGATGGCCTTTTGCGCAATCGACCAAACCTCTCCTTTACTGTTACCGAACACTATTGAGCATTTTCCATTAGGTTTTAAGATTCGATATGCTTCTCTGAAAGCGTTGCTCAAGAGTTGGTAATAGCGATCTGATTGCGATTCCTTGTTCTGCTTTCCTCCGGCAGTTCTGATTACAGCCTCATTTTCATCATTTGTTTGGGTATTGATCCATGCTTCTTGGAAGAGGTTCATATCAGCATAATAAATATTGCTGCCAAATGGAGGATCGGTAAAAACATAATCTATTGAATTATCAGCAATGTGTTCCAAGTTATGCGCAGAGCAAGTGATGTATTCTTGATTGCTGCCAGATGTGTTTTTTTCAAATATCATTGCATCAGACTTAAGAACGGCACTAACCTTTCTTAGGAATAGTTCATATATGTTCCACTCAAAGAATACGGGGGCAATGTAGTAGTTTTGGTTTGCTGCATTTAATGGGGCTTTGTGACTCCACTGATATCTTTTTGATGCTCTGGGTAAAATAGCGGTGAAAGCAAAGAGGAGTTTTTTCTTTATTCGCTCATCCTGAACTGCGTTGATTCGACTCCAGAGGTCAAACAGGGTCGTCGCATTTCTTGGGGAAAAGAACAGTCGAGTTTCGGTCAGGTTCCATTTTTTTAGTGCTGATCGCCTATACATTTCACGGTTTGGAGTGATGGCACTGTTAGGGATAATGTCTAAGATGTTACTTCTCTGAGCTTGGCTGATATTTCTTTGGTCAGTCTTGTTTATTGGCTGCTCAACTTGCTTTCCATTCTCGCCTTTAACTACAACGAGAACAGGTTCTTCCCCAATCCATGTCGCATTTTTCTTTGAGAACGCTGCGCTACAGTGGGGGCATACCATCTTCTTTGAGTCCCACTTTGCTGTTTTGAATGCGTAGTAGTAATTGATTTCACCTTTGCAGGTCGCGCATTGATAAGTGTAGCTCCAGATTGTCCGGATCAGAGTGACCTCAGCGTTATCGCTTGCTCTAACAGTCTTATATAATGTTCCTACATCTTCTAAGGAGCGATCTGCTATGTCGTGAGCGATTCTGCTGAATTCATCGCCATTCACTTCAGTCAAATAACCTTTGCATATGTGCTGACCAAGAGCGGAAATATCACTTACTATGGCATTTCTGTTTGACATCCGAGCTGCAATAGCGGTCATGCCAGAGCCTGCAAATATATCAGCAACAGTACCTCCAGCGGGGCAATGTTCTTCAATAAATGGCACAATTGCACGAACAGGAACCTTAGTAAGATACCCATGCATGTTGTACACAGCATCAGTGCGAGGAACTTTTATTACGTCGTCTAACATGCTTAAATCCTATTGTTTGTCTTCATTAAATAGATGGTAATGATCTTAAGGCTCTCTCGATTACCCACCGGACATAACCGGAATATTCCGGATATATCCGGTTCAATCAAGGGGAATTATTAGCAAGCCTCTGCCCTCAACAGGAGCAAGCTTATGTCTATCTCAGAAAAATACCTCAAACAAATTGGTGCAAACATCAAGATGCTTAGATGCTCTCAAGGATTAACTCAAGAGCAGCTTGCCGAAATGGCCGAAGTTAACGAAAAGCATTTATCTGATATCGAGCTTGGTAAGCAAAATATATCAATTGAATATCTTTGTAAGATTTCTGAAGCTCTGCAAACGTCGGTTGAGTTCCTGATCGGTGCAAATGCTGAGGCGACAGATATTGAGAGGTTGAATCAGATTTTCCCATATCTTCGCCAATATCAAGACCTTGCTGAGAAGAATGGGATTAATGATATCTTTCAAGACAATGGCGGGAAGCTTCTTCAGGTGCTTCTTATTACCCAGTTAAAAGATTTGCCTGGGCGTGAGGGTAATGATGCTGTGGACAGGCATGGAAATGAATATGAACTGAAGTCTGTAAATATTAACTTAACCAAGTCGTTTTCCACTCATCATCATATGAATCCAACAATTATTGCTAAGTATAGGAAGGTTGACTGGGTGTTTGCTGTTTATAAGGCCATTGAATTACAGAAGGTTTATTTATTAACTCCCAGTGATCTTGAGTTCTATTACGATAAGTGGGAGCGCAAATGGCATGATGATGGCGGTAAGGATATCAATAACCCCAAAATTCCGCTTAAGTATGTTGAGAGAAATGGGAGGCTGATCTTTGAAATGCCAGCCTCAAGGGAGCTTTCATTGCACCCGATTGCTTAGATGCGTTTGGTGGTGTGTCTTTCGCTCGAATATCCAATGGGGAGAATGTATGTGTGTTTGTCCCATTGATTGGCCTGAGGAATAACTATGGATTTACATGAAGACTGGGTTTCTAAGCTGATCAGGCTGCTTTCGTTCTTTAAGCCAAAATCATATAACACTCTTACAAAGCTATTGGTATATTCTGGTGTTGCGCTTCTTTTAGAAGCCCAATTGAATGTGATGGAAATATTTGCTGTCGCGGTTTTTGATCAATTGTTTGGTCAGTCGCAATTTTTGCGGGATATGTTTGCAAGTTCTAATAATCCTGAGTATGGGTTTTCGTTGATATTGATCGGCTTGGTTTACCACGCGATAGTCACTGTGGGGCTTGAGCTGGCACAAAACATCAAGGCAAATATCCCTAAGCAGCCTCAATTAAAGGTGGTGCTCTGTAATGCGGATGAGTGCGAAATCTCCGGTGGCATTCAACTGAGGGGGGCTTTGTGTGCGACCTCAAATGACAATGAAATCAAAGACTATTGGTCGCCAGATGAGTTTGTTGATTGTGGCAATGGAACGAAAATAGCCCAATCAATCCCAATGTTTGACCAGTACAATAGAGATTACTACAGGGAAAGGGCAGGTTTACTTAGAAAGTGGGGAGGGGCTGAGATTCTAAGGTTGTCAGTAATCAATACTGGCGAAGTTCTGAGTAGAAGTGTGATTATTAAAATATTTTCCCCAAAGTTGGCAGGGGTTAGTGTAAAAAATAACATAGACTTGGAGCCAATATATCCATCAAAGAGGGGTGATCGTTTAGGTGCGCTGCTCGCCCCAATGCCTCAGCACAGACCTGAATGTGATATTCGTGCCTCGCATACTAATGATGAATATGTGTTTGTATGGGAGGTGGGTGACCTTCAGACTCAAATGCATAGGAGATCAAATACCCAACTGTATATTCGATCTGAGGTGAATACTGAATTAAAGGTTGTCATATATTGCGATGAGTTTGCTGCTCCAACTGTTATTGAGTTTCCAATTAGCCCTACCGAACGACAAGAGGTCGTGGATTTGGACATGGTAACCGCCGAAGGTGAAGTGTTTCGCCAGCTCGCAGACAGTGTGATTATGGATGGTTATCCTGAGAGGCTTCACTTGAGATATGAGAGGGCAATGATAGGCGGGAGCTGAATCCAAAGGTAGGGCATGTTGGGTTTACCCTAAAGCTTTCATTACCTGTTTCATGATCTCTTTCACATTTATAGCTTGCTTATGACCGCACTTCTCACAGGTGGATTCGCCGACCAATTGTTTGTCATTCACTCCGACATTCAGAGCCTCTTCAATACTCGCTAATTTAAGAGCTATCTGCGCTGCATCTTCAGAATAATACCGAGCTGTAGTCTGAATCTTCGTATGCCCTGCGATTTTCATCAGCTCAAGCATAGTGACGTGCTTGCTCCAGCGAGTCAGCGAGACATGGCGCAGGTCGTGAAAGATGAAGTCTTTCATCTCTGCCTTTTTCAGTGTTCTTTCCCAACCTTTTTTCACTGCGCTTTGAGTAACAGGGAAAACCTTCTCGTTAGGCTCCGGCTGTCGCCCAAGCTTAGTAACCAGATTATGAAGGATTCTTATTGCAGTAGGACTGAGCGGAACATCACGAGCGACGCCAGATTTAGTTATCTGTGCAGAGAGTGAAGCAACCTTGTCATTGAATTTGATCATGCCCCAAATCAAGCCGTCATGCTTTCTGACTACATAGCTATCGCCAACTTTAACTTTTTTACTCATGCCGATTAATTCAGCTTTCCTGATCGCGGTCTCTTCCGCGAACGCCGAAAGAAAATACATATATCCATGCGAATACAACTTCGAAGCTTCATAAAAACGCTCTTTTTCATCAGCGATAAAAAGTCTATCTCTAACACCTGAATCGCTGGGGTTGCTCTTGTCTTCTTTCGGACGTTCCACCGCGTCCATAGGATTCGGGATAGTTAATTCATGCGTTTTAATTCCATGTTGAAAAACGGCTGAAAGGCTCGAAAGCCTACGGTTAATCGTAGACCACTTCAGAGGCCGTTTGTCTGCTGCTTTAGAAGGCGCAGTCTGCATGCGAGCAACCATCTCTTGAAGATCGTTAGTGGTGACTGAAGAGAACGGTTTTTTCGAGAACGGCTGCGAGCGGAAGAAGTCTATATATTCAAGCTCGTTCCAAAGACTTTGTTTGTTATGAAGCTTAGAATGCGCGATGTATTCATCTATCAATTCATTCAGACTTTGCTTCGAATCTTTCTTGACCGTGCCGTAAGTGCCACTCTGAATCTCGCCGACGGTATAATCATAAAACTCTTTAGCATGCGAGTATTTCTTAAAGTGCTTTGTTTTTACAATGCCTTTGAGCCGAATTCGCACTTTCCAGCTACCGGTAGGCTGGGGCGGAGCTGTTCTTTTCTTCTTTTTGCCTTTTGGTGCATCGTGCCAGACCCACTCACCTTTCAGTTTTCCTTCTTTTTCCCACGCTTTGTATTCATCGGAGTTAAAATCTTTTGCACAATACTGTTGAACAATGCTGCTCGGTGTTGCCATACTCTATTCTCCCGATATGATGCGGCGATCTTCAATACTTGCTATCACGTTGGTATTAAAGGGGTCTCAAAATATGTGGCCGGTATCAAATTTGGTATCAAGTCATGATAATACATCAATTGATGATTGAGGCAACCCACGAAGAAACGTTTAACCATAACGCTTTTTCACTGTTAAATAGGCTCGTAGCTCAGGGGTAGAGCACCACCTTGACATGGTGGGGGTCGGCGGTTCGAAACCGCCCGAGCCTACCATCCACTTAAATAGCCCCGGTCGTTTTGGCCGGGGCTATTTTTATTTCTTTCCCGAATGTCTGCTCCTTTAATCGGGCCCATCCGTCAAGCACCATTAATTATCCGAGCTAAGCTCAGTTTTGTCTCTTGTGTGGGTCACGCTCCTTTTCGCAGTCGGTTGATGCTATAATTCATTCAACTCGCTGCACGCATAAGTCAGACAGGGTGGAGAGCCAGGCTTTCGGACGCGCTTTGATGCGCAGCAGACATTTACGGCTTCATTCAGACATACGTCCACACGAGGGACGGTTTCTGCTTTAGGGTTGAGATTACCGCCGAAAGCGGTTATTCAACGAACAAAATACGGCACGTTACAACAGTAGCTGAATTATAAATGCACTCCTTGACCGTTTTTGAAGTGGTCTCTAGCCTCCGCAGCCTTTTTACAGGGGGCTTTAAGCCTTGGAATTCATTGGATCGCGGGGTTAGGACAGTATGGATATTCGATTGCCGGACGGCTCTACCCGTACCCTTCCTGAAGGGGCTACTGCCTATGATCTGGCTGCCGATATTGGCCCAGGTCTGGCGCGTGCCACGCTGGCTGCTGAAGTAAACGGTGAACTGCGTGATGTATCCCATGTTCTTTCAGATGGCGATCAGGTTTCACTGGTCACCGAAAAGTCCGAGCAGGGGCAGGAGGTGATTCGTCACTCCACTGCTCACCTGCTTGCTATGGCGGTCCAGGAGACGTTTCCTGAAGCACAGGTGACCATCGGTCCGGTGATTGAAGATGGCTTCTACTACGACTTTGCCTATGAGCGTGCGTTTACACCTGAAGATCTGGAAAAGATCGAGGCGAAGATGCATGAGGTATCTAACCGTAAAATTGATATCACCCGTGAAGAGTGGGATCGTGATGAAGCGATTGCTCATTTCGAAGAGATCGGTGAGAAGTATAAGGCGCTGTTGATTGGTCGTATTCCCGAAGGCGAGACCGTGAGTATTTACCGTCAGGGTGAGTGGAAAGATCTCTGTCGTGGCCCGCATGTACCCAACACTTCGGCTCTGAAGTATTTCAAGCTGATGCGTGTTTCCGGTGCTTACTGGGAGGGTAACTCCGATAACGAGCAGTTGCAGCGTATCTATGGCACTGCGTGGGCATCGAAGAAAGAGCTGAAGGGTTACCTGAACAGGCTTGAAGAGGCTGAGAAGCGCGATCATCGCAAGATCGGTAAGGCGTTGGAGCTGTTCCATCTTCAGGATGAAGCACCGGGTATGATCTTCTGGCATCCGAAAGGGTGGAGTGTCTGGCAGGTGGTTGAGAACGAGATTCGTTCGGTGATGCGTGATAACGGCTACAAGGAGATTAAAACTCCGCAGCTCGTGGATCGTAAGCTCTGGGAGAAGTCCGGCCACTGGGACAAATTCCGTGATGATATGTTTACCACCAACACAGAGAATCGTGATTATGCTATCAAGCCGATGAACTGCCCTTGTCATATCCAGGTCTACAATCAGCAGCTGCACTCTTACCGTGATCTGCCGCTGCGATTGGCTGAATTCGGCTCATGCCATCGTAATGAACCGTCAGGAACGCTGCATGGCCTGATGCGTCTGCGTAACTTTGTACAGGATGATGCGCACATCTTCTGTACCGAAGATCAGGTTCAGGATGAGGTAGGTAACTTCATTGACCTCACATATGAAGTTTACAAACGTTTCGGTTTTGAAGAACTGATTATCTTTCTCTCTGACCGCCCTGAGAAGCGTGTCGGCACTGATGAGCAGTGGGATAAGGGCGAGGCTGCCCTGCATGAGGCGCTACAGTCGAAGGGGATTGAGTATGGCCTGAATCCGGGCGAAGGGGCATTTTATGGCCCTAAGATTGAGTTCTCTCTGAAAGACTGCCTTGGTCGCGTCTGGCAGTGTGGAACCATTCAGGTGGATTTCTCCATGCCGGGTCGTCTGGACGCAGAATACATCGCTGATGATAACAGCAAACAGACGCCTGTGATGCTGCACCGGGCCATTCTGGGCTCGATGGAACGGTTCATTGGTATTCTTATTGAGCATCATGAAGGCAAGTTCCCGTTTTGGCTGGCACCGGTTCAGGCGGTGGTCTGTAATATCTCCGATAATCAGGCTGAATATGTCAAAAATGTGGTCGAAAAGATGGCTCAGGCGGGCTTCAGAGTAGAATCGGACTTGCGAAACGAAAAGGTCGGCTATAAAGTGCGCGCCCACACGCTGGCTAGGGTGCCTTTTATTCTGGTTGCGGGAGACCGCGAAAGTGAAGAAGGAACTATCTCTGTTCGTAGCAGAAATGGTGACAACCTTGGCTCTATGAGTGTGGAAGCCTGGCTTGAAGAGATGACAGCCATGAAAATTGAATACCGATAGGGGGCTCGTATCGCTAAGAAAGAGTTAGCACTTAATCATGAAATTGAGGCGGCAGAAGTCCGCGTTATTGGTCATGATGCTGAACAGATCGGTGTTTTGAAGCTTGAGCAGGCCATTGCGAGAGCAGAGGCGGTTGGACTTGATCTGGTACTTATGTCGCCAAATGCGAAACCGCCAGTCTGTAAGATTATAGACTACGGCAAGTATAAGTATGAGCAGAGCAAAAAAGCGAACGAAGCGAAGAAGAAGCAGCATGTCATCCAGATTAAAGAGGTGAAAGTGCGTGCAAGTACAGATCAGCATGATCTGGATGTGAAGCTTAAGCGGGTTGTTAAATTCCTTGAGCAGGGAAATAAAGTGAAGTTGAGTGTCCGGTTCCGTGGACGCGAAATGGCTTATACAGAGCGTGGTGCTGATCAGTTGAAGCACATCGCTGAAGAAGTTAAAGAGTTGGGTAAACCGGACAAGATGCCGAAGCTGGAAGGTCGGCAGATGATTATGATCCTGAACCCGCTGAAGAAGTAACAGGAAGGTTATAAAGTTATGCCTAAGATGAAGTCGAACAGTGGTGCTGCTAAGCGCTTTTCAAAGACCGGAAGCGGTAAATGGAAGCGTAACAATGCTTTTGGTAGCCATATTCTGACCAAAAAATCACCCAAGCGTAAGCGCAATATCCGTGGTACGGAGATGGTTGCACCCGCAGATGTTAAGGCCCTGAACCGTCTGGTTCCAGGCCGCTGAGTCATAGGTAGTAGGAGAGCAAGATGCCTAGAGTAAAATCCGGTGTACAGGCGCATGCGCGTCATAAGAAAGTTATTAAAGCAGCCAAGGGCTACTATGGTCGTCGTAAGAACTGCTTCCGCGTAGCAACCCAGGCGGTTGATAAAGCGCGTCAGTACGCATACCGCGACCGTAAAGTTAAAAAGCGTGAGTTCCGCAGCCTGTGGATTGTACGTATTAATGCTGCAGCACATGAGAATGGCCTGAGCTACTCCCGTTTCATGCACGGCCTGTCACTGGCTGGTGTTGAACTGGATCGTAAAGTTCTGGCAGATATCGCTGTACGTGATGCGGAAGGTTTTGCGAAGCTGGCAGAAACAGCTCGCGCCCAGATTCAGTAAGAATTACTGATATACCGGTTCGCCGGTGTGTATGAATGAATAAAGAGGCAGAGCTGTATAGCTCTGCCTCTTTGTGTTTGTTAGATACGCAATAAGCCTCCTGCTTATTGCTTGTGTCACCGGAAGAAAAGTGCGATTTTCTCTCGGTTTACGAATCCATCCGGATTCGCCCGCCATCCCTGGCGGGAGGGTGCGGCTTCCACTCAGGATGGGTGACTTTAGTGAGCATTTGGGAATTGCATTCTCAAATGCGTGTGGGGTGAAGGGCAGGACCCGGAACCGTATTAATAGATAAGGGGAGCAGATATGAGCGAATTAGATGCGCTGAAAAAGCAGTTAGACGGGCTTCAACAGGAAGCGTTATTTGCTTTTGCCGATGCAGCCGATATGGCAGGCCTGACAGAGCTTAAAATTCGTTACCTTGGCAAAAAAGGTTCGCTGACTGAAGTGCTGAAAGGTGTTGGTAGGCTCTCTCCTGAAGAGCGCCCTGTGATCGGTCAGAGTGTAAATGCTGTGAAGCAGGCCCTTGGCAGTGCGCTGAGTGAGGCTGAGGCAGCATTGAGAGCAGTTGAAAGCCAACAGCGCATCGAAGCCGAGCGTATTGATGTAACGCTTGCCGGACGTGGCCAGGCCCGTGGTTCTATTCACCCGGTTCAGGCAGGCCTTGATGAGATGACGGCGATTTTTACTCAGATGGGCTTTGATGTTGCAGAAGGTCCTGAGATCGAAAATGAGTTTCACAACTTCGATGCACTGAATATTCCACCTGAACATCCTGCACGTGCTATGCACGATACATTTTTTCTAAAAGACCTTGGTGATGAGCCGATGCTGCTGCGTACCCATACATCTCCTGTACAGATTCGTGCGATGAAACGTTTTTTGGCAGAGGAGGGGGAGCCTCCATTGGCAGTTGTAGCACCAGGTCGTGTTTACCGCTGTGATTATGATGTGACCCACTCACCGATGTTCCATCAGGTTGAGGTGTTCAAGGTTGATCACGATGTCTCTCTGGCACATCTGAAAGGTGTGTTGAAGCATTTTCTTTCGGCCTATTTTGAGAAGGATCTTCCGATCCGCCTTCGCCCTCACTATTTCCCGTTCACCGAACCCTCTGCCGAAGTTGATATCGGCTGTGTATTCTGTTCTGGAAAGGGTTGTCGTATCTGTAAGGGAAGCGGATGGCTTGAAGTTTTGGGCTCCGGCATGATTCACCCGAATGTATTGAACTCTGTTGGCATTGATTCGGAAGAATTCTCCGGTTTTGCTTTTGGATTGGGTGTGGAGCGTCTGGTGATGCTGAAGCAGGGGATTCCAGATCTGAGGCTGTTCTTTGAAAATGATGTGCGTTTCCTGAGGAGGATGGGATCATGAAGTTACCTCTATCCTGGTTGAAGGAACATACTCCACTGAATAGTTCAGCATCAGCTATTGCTGATGACCTGATTCGTCTTGGTCATGAAGTTGAAGGCATTGAAGAGCCGCGTGCTGCCGTGAAAGGTGTACGGGTTGGTCACATTGTAGAGAAGAAACCACATCCGGATGCTGATAAGCTCAGTCTGTTGAAAGTAGACATTGGTGAAGCCGAGCATCTGGCGATTGTCTGCGGTGCATCCAATATGGGTGAAGGCGACAAAGTGCCGGTTGCAACGATTGGTACCACGCTTCCAAGTGGTCTGAAGATCAAAAAGGGTAAGATTCGAGGTGAGACCAGTTTCGGTATGTGCTGCTCTGAAACCGAGCTTGGCCTGGCGGATGAATCTGCTGGACTGCTTATTCTGCCATCCGATGCAACTATCGGTATGGAGGCCGGTGAACTTCTGAAGCTGGAAGAGGCAGTGCTTGATCTCTCCATTACACCAAATCGCGGCGACTGTATGAGTGTGCGCGGTATTGCCCGTGATCTGGCTGCAGATGCAGACCTTCCACTCCATGAACTTTCGAATGATGTTGTCAGTGCTGACTCAGCTGTAGCTACCCCTGCTGTCTCTGTCAGCCTGGAAGAGGATTGTCCGGTCTATCTGGCGCGATGTATTGAAGATGTGAAGGTCACTGATTCACCAGCCTGGATGCAGACCCGCCTGATTGCCGCAGGACAGCGTCCTGTGAATGGCGTAGTTGATGTGTTGAATACGATTATGCTTGATCTGGGTCAGCCGATGCATGCATTCGATGCAGACAGGTTGAACGGAGATATCACTGTTCGTGCCGCGAATGGTGGTGAAGATTTCCAGGCACTGGATGGCCGTGAACTAAAGTTAAACCAAGGTGATATGGTGGTTAGCGACAGCGAAAGTGTTATTGCTCTGGCCGGAATCATGGGCTCCGAGCCTTCAGGCGTTACTGAAGTTACAACTACTCTTACGTTGGAGTCGGCGTTTTTCCGCCCGGCCAAAGTCAGTGAAACACGTCGTCACTATGCGATGGTTTCCGAGGCTTCCATGCGTTTTGAACGTGGTGTTGACCCTGCCATGGTTTCTGTCGCCATGGAGCGGGCCACCGGCATGATTATTGAGCTCTTTGGCGGCAGGGCAGGCAAAGTTTCCGTTCATGGTGATTCGGCTGCAATTAATGCCGGACGCACACTGAGCTTTGATATCAAACGTATCGAGAGTCGACTGGGTATCGAGATTCCGGATTCAGTTGACGATGTGCTTTCCCGTATGGGTTTTGGGATTTCAAGAAGCTCAGGTAGGGCTGAGGTATCAATTCCAAGCCATCGCCATGATGTTTCTATTCCGGAAGATATGTCTGAAGAGTATGCACGGGTGATTGGTTTTGATGCGATTCCCGAACTGCTTCCTGATCTGACAACCATTGCTCCGGCTAAACAGGATCGTGCAATTCATGATGCGGTTGCTGGCGGGTTTGTTCAGGTAATCAGTTACGCATTCATCTCTGCTGATGAGCAGCGCCTGTTTATTGCTGACGATGGTGATGATCTCAAACTTGAGAATCCGATTTCCGAAGCGATGAGTGTGATGCGTCGCAGTGGCTGGCCGGGATTGCTCAATGCAGCCAAGTATAATCTGAATCGTCAGCAGCCGGGAGTCGCTTTTGTTGAGCAGGGCCGCACCTATACCCGCAGGGGTGATTCTCATCAGGAGAGCAATGTCATCTCCTGGTTGATGACAGGCGAGGTTCAACGCGATGAGTGGCATGCCGATAATCGACAGGCCGACTTCTTTGATCTGAAGGGTGCTGTTGAATCATGGCTTGCCAGCCGTGGCCTTGTTGCACGCTTTATGGCAGATGATGAAGTGATGGGGCTGCAGGCGGGCCAGAGTGCCAATGTTTTTGTTGGTAAATCTGTAATCGGACAGATCGGTAAGGTGGATGCTGCTATTGCCGATGGATTTGATATTGAGATACCTGTCTATGTCGCGTCAATTAATCTGGATGCGTTACCTGATGGAAAACAGCTGAAGTTTGTTCCGTTGCCGGAGTTCCCTGGCGTGGAACGGGATCTGGTATTTCTCTTTGATCGCAATGTAAGAACTGAGGATATTATTCAGGCAGCCCGTAAGGCGGGCGGCAAATTGCTGACAGATATACGTGTTTTTGACCTCTACAGAGGCAGAGGTGTACCTGAAGCGAAAGTAAGTCTGGGTATTCGTTTCACACTTCAGGATGCAGCTCGAACCCTTACGCAGGAAGATTCAGATGGCGTATCTGATGCGATTGTTTCTGCGATGGAGAAGTCATTTGGAGCGGGCCTGAGAGGTTGATTACCGTCGAGAACCTCTCTTTTGAATATCCGGGTGTTCGGGCTCTGGATGAGGTCTCATTTGTAGTCGAAAAAGGGAGTGTTGTTGCGCTGGTTGGCCCCAATGGCGCGGGCAAAACAACGCTGCTTCGCTGTTTGGCAGCACTGGATCAGCCACTTTCAGGTGTTATTTACCTGGATGGTGACAACACGATTCTACAGCCCCGCTCCACACACCGGAAAACAGGTTACCTGCCGGATTTTTTCGGTCTTTATGAAGATCTGACAGTTGAGCGTTGCCTTACTTACCATGCCTTTGCACATGGTATTGCCTCTGAAAACATTACGCATGCAGTACGGCAGGCGGCAGAGAGACTGGATATTGCAGACCGCATGCAAGTACGGGCAAAAGATCTTTCACGGGGGCTAAGGCAGCGCCTGGCGATTGCACAGGCGATTGTACATGAGCCGCCGCTGTTGTTGCTTGATGAGCCTGCATCAGGGCTGGATCCGGAGGCGCGCCACTCGCTGGCAACACTGTTTCTCAGCCTGCGTGATCTGGGAATGACCCTGATTGTCTCCTCACATATTCTTACAGAACTGGAAGCTTACTCCACCCATATGCTGATTATGCGGCAGGGAAAAATTGTTTCTCAGGATTTTGTGGGTGGGTATAGAGACGCTGCTGAACGGTGCCGGATACAGTTGAGATTGGCAGCAGGCTGCGCCGATCTTGAATCATTGTTGGAAAATATGGATGGGGTATCTGATGTTCAGGTCAATAATAGAGAGGCATCTTTCTCATTTTTATGCGACAAAGAGCTACAGCATCAGCTTCTTAAGTATTTGATCGGGCATAGTGTCCCTGTCGCATCGTTTGTTGAGGAGAAACGGGATATGCATGAAGCCTATCTGGATAAAATGCAGGGGGTGAGTGATGCTTAATCCTGAGTTCCGGCGCAATCTGTGGCTTGAGATGACTCAACATCGCGTGATTGGCATGCCACTGATATTGGGCGCGATGTTTTTGCTGACTTACTTGCTCAATGATCGAGAATTTGGCAACGAGGTTGCTGTTCTGGCGTTATCGCTCTGTGGGTTGATTGTGATTCTTTGGGGTGCCAGCCAGGCGGCTGAATCCATTCTTTCTGAAGTACGAAGTCATACATGGGAGAACCAGCGCATGTCTGCTATGGGTGCCTGGGATATGGCCTGGGGAAAGCTGTTCGGGGGCACTGTCTACTCCTGGTACGGCGCGCTGATTTGCCTTGCAGTTTACCTGATAAGCTCGGATGAAGTTGTTGTGGATACTGTTAAAAATATGGTGCTGCTGGTGTTATGTGGTCTTTTTTCTCAAACGATTGCACTGCTAATCAGTCTGCAGAATCTGAAAAAAGATCGTTCGATTACCCGTTCACAAGCAACGGTTTACGCCTTATTTGGATTGATAGCGGTCATGCCGTTTTTGCAGTTTGGATTTGAAAAGGAAGTCATGGTCGAGTGGTATGGTTTCAGTATGCTCAATATGGATTTTACCCTTACTTCACTTGCCCTCTTTGTGGTTTGGGCGCTGGTGGGGATTTATCAGTCCATGCGCTCGGAGCTGCAGATGCATAATGGTCTGTGGGTCTGGACTCTTTTTGTTATCTGGTTGATGGTTTATCTGGCCGGTTTTATGAATGATGCCGAAGCAATGAGATTGAGTGTGATCTCTTCACGTCTTCTGGTCGCCTGTTTGGTGGCGTTGTCGCTGACCTATCTTATGATTTTTGTAGAGTCTAAAGATCCTGTTATTTTTTCCCGGCTTAGATCAATGTTTGAGCAGGGTAACTGGCGACAGCTTAATCGGAATCTGCCGAGCTGGCTGACAACGCTGTTGATCGCTTTCGTGGTTTGTGCGGTATTGGCGCTTACCTTTCCTGCAGAGAAGGGGCTTGAATCCAGTCTGTTTTTTGTTGCGATCTATCTGTTTGTACTGCGTGATGTATGCATCATTCTTTGGATTAATTTTGGTAAGCAACGTAAGCGTGCAGATATGACAGCCATCCTCTATCTGATCGTTTTATATGGTCTTCTCCCCTCCATTGCCAGAGCAATGGATCTGGGTTCGGCAGAACTTCTCTTCTTTCCTCAATGGGGAGAGGATGTGCTGATGGGAACCTTGCTGGTAGCGGGTCAATTTGTATTGGTATTATTTCTGGCGAAAAATCGTTGGCAGGGCAACTATGGGGTAACAAGAGCAATTCATGAATAGCATTGTCGCTGGCGTAGATGAAGTAGGGCGAGGGCCACTGGCAGGCCCGGTGGTTACAGCGGCAGTGATTCTCTCCCCGGATGATCCAATGCTGGGGCAGTATCGGGATTCTAAAAGGGTGAGTGAGAAGAAGCGGATGAAGCTCTACCACCATATTCGTAAACATGCTGTGGCCTATTCGGTAGCACAGGCCAGTGTAGAGGAGATTGATCGACTCAATATTTTGCATGCCACTATGTTTGCCATGCGACGGGCTGTGGATGGGTTGCATATCAGGCCTACAGAAGTTGTGGTGGATGGAAATCGTTGCCCTGATTTGACGCAGCCAGTTTCTGCCGTGATTGGTGGTGATGATAAGGTACAGGAAATAGCAGCCGCATCAATTATGGCCAAGGTGGTTCGTGATCGATTGATGCGATATCTTGATAGTCAGTTTCCTGTTTATCAGTTTTCGAAACATAAAGGCTACGGAACCAGGGTGCATATGGATGCACTTCGGGAACATGGGCCATGTGAACATCACCGTTACAGTTTTGCTCCCGTCAAGGCTGCTAGCAGAGCGTGATAGAAAAAATCTGGAGCATATCTGCAAATAAACGCGTATTTATAAGGGTTGCTCTATTAGTATGGATTATCCTACTTATAAAGTCGGGTTCTATAGGGCGTTGAGGAATTAACTTTTCATAGGGACAATTCATCAGATGAGTGCTAGAATTACATTGATTGAATACTTTGACGCGCTAGGTTGCGCGACTTGGCAGATCAATTGCTTAAGTATTAGCAATTGATTCCGATAAGTTAAAACCAATGCAGGTTCGCCTGTAGTGGTTTTAGGCCCGGTTGGTGTGCAGATACCCCTTCCCTTCCCCTCCCTTCTGTATGCTGCCGGGCCACCTTTTTTAAAAGCCAAAGGCGAAAGCCTTTGGCTTTTTTTATTGATACGTCTCGGGCTTCCTGCCCTCGCCTTTTATCACTACGAAAAAATGTGATTTTGCTACGTTTGCGAGCTCATGGCATTCGCCCGCTCCACATCGTGTGGGGATGGGAGTGTCTAAAAATATTTCCCAGACTGTGGATACTTCTTACAAGGTTCTCTAATCTGCAGCGATGGCGAAAAAGGCGGATGATTCCCCCCATACACCGATGATGCAGCAGTACCTCTCAATTAAGGGAGAGTACGCCGATTGTCTGCTCTTCTATCGAATGGGTGATTTTTATGAGATGTTTTTCGACGATGCTGTCGAAGCGTCAAAAATTCTTGATATTGCACTGACAAAGCGCGGAAAAGCCAACGGTAGTGATATTCCGATGGCTGGAGTTCCGTGGCATCAGGCTGATGGTTATCTGGCCAAACTGGTTGCAGCAGGTAAAAGGGTAGCTATCTGCGAGCAGATGGAGGCCCCTGATGGTTCCAAAGGCCCGGTTAGACGTGATGTGGTTCGTGTAGTAACTCCGGGGACTATTACCGAGTCCGACCTTCTCAAGCAGGAGAGCAGTGCACCGCTGGCGGCACTTAGTCGACAGGGGGAGAGATGGGGTGTTGCTTCACTCGACCTCTCATCGGGTCAGTGGCGGCTGTTTGAGAGTTTGGGTGAAGTGGCGTTAGAGGAGCGGCTTGCTGTTCTGAACCCTGCCGAGCTATTGACCCTTTCAGCCGATGAAGTGACATGTGATTGTCAGACATATCATCCGGGCGACTGGAGTTTCTCTTCAGATGTATCACGCGAACAGTTACAACAACGATTTGGTATCGCTGATTTAGATTCGTTGAACCTTAAAGAACATCAAGCTGTTGCGGCAGCCGTTGGTGCACTGCTTGTCTATCTTGGCCAGACGCAAAAATGTGATCTTGAACATCTGGCACTGCCTGTTTTTCATGAGAAAGCAGAGGGGATGCGAATTGATGCCCGTTCGCGAAGAAATCTTGAAGTCTACGCCTCGCTGGCCGGTGATCCGAAAGCGGGATTGATTCATGTTATTGATCAAACCGTCACACCGATGGGTGCACGCCTGCTCAGAGAGTGGGTTGATCATCCGCTGATTGATCTGCAAATGATTTCAACGCGACAGGATGGTGTTGAGAGTTTGACAGTTGATCGTGAAACGTTGATTGGCCTGCGCGATGCATTGAAACATATTCGTGATATGGAGCGAATGCTGACACGTGTTGTCCTGAACCGAGCTGCGCCCAGAGATTATCGGGGTCTGGCTGAGAGTATGCTGGCACTGCCGGGACTCTCTGTACTGTTGGGTGAACGTAGCGGGATCTTCTCGGAAATTGTGCCTGCACTGGACGGGCTGGATTCATTAGCAGAGATGCTGGACAGCGCCGTTATTGAAACGCCACCAGCCATGTTTCGCGATGGTGGTGTGGTTAAAGCAGGTTTTGATAGCGAACTGGATCGTCTTCGCGGGTTGGCAAAAGATGCTGGAGAGTGGCTTGCCGATTACGAGGCGAAAGAGAGAGAGCGTACCGGGTTGACGAATCTTCGGGTTAAGTACAATAAGGTGTTTGGTTATTTCATCGAGATATCGAAGGTGCAGGCTGCAGATGCACCAGCGGAGTATGTAAGAAAACAGACGCTGGTGAATGCAGAGCGATTCATTACTGATGAGCTGCACAAGTTCGAGTCGGAGATTCTTGGTGCCAAAGATGCAGCGATGTCTCGAGAGGATCTGCTGATTGATCAGCTTCGATTGAAGATTACTTCTCATGCCGCACAGATTCAGGCGGCAGCACGAAGTGTGGCAACGCTCGACCTGCTCTGCTGTTTTTCTCACACAGCCATCGAACATAACTACATCAGACCTGAAGTTCATGCTGGTCGAAGTATGAAAGTAGAAGCGGGCAGGCACCCTGTGGTTGAGCAGTGTCTGAACGATGAACCTTTTGTGGCCAACGATACGGAAATGGATCTGAAGTCTCGCCGCTTCATGTTACTGACTGGCCCTAACATGGGTGGAAAGTCGACCTATATGCGACAGGTTGCATGGATTGTCTGGCTCTCTCATGTTGGCTGTTTTGTGCCTGCAGAGAGTGCGCGTATTCCATTAACGAAAAGAATTTTTACCCGAGTCGGTGCCGGTGATGAGCTGGCAAGTGGTCGTTCTACTTTCATGGTGGAGATGATGGAGACGGCGGCTATCCTCAATCAGCTGGAGCCACGCTCGCTGGTGATTGTTGATGAGATCGGGCGTGGTACAAGCACCTGGGATGGTTTGGCTATTGCCTGGGCTGTCGCTGAGAGACTGATCAATGCCGATGATGTACTGACTCTGTTTGCGACCCATTACCACGAGCTGACTGAACTGCCTGATGACTTTGAACAGGCATTTAATGCTTCGGTTACAGTGCGCGAGTGGAACGGTCAGGTGATCTTTATGCACCGCGTGGTTGATGATGCGGCAGACCAATCTTACGGAGTGGCTGTTGCGCAGCTGGCTGGGTTACCACCCGACGTGGTTCGGCGAGCACGAGAGCATCTGTTCAGGCTTGAACATGAATCGGAACTGCATGCCGAGCGAGGCCACCCGCAACTTGGACTGTTTGCCGAGGCAGAACGACGCAAACAGGATGAAGAGAGTGCTCGCCTGCAGGTGATTTCAGAGGAGATTACATCTGTTGAGCTGGATGAACTTCGTCCGATTGATGCCCTGAACCTGCTGAGCCAGTTAAAAAGCCGCCTTAATGGAGAGCGTTGATGGTTGATGCCAAGCAGTCATTAAAAGATTTGCATGATCAGATTCAAGAGATGTTTGATGCAGGCAGCAGTGGTGAAGTGTTGATGCAATATCTCTGTACAGGGGTAGACCGTCTTCTTGCCTCACTCTGGAAGGAGAGTGCGCCCAATGCTGCGGCTGTCGTTGATCTGGTTGCTGTGGGAGGCTACGGGAGAGGGGAGCTGGCTCCCCAATCAGATTGGGATGTCTGGTTTCTTGTGCCGGAGCAGCTGTCACCCGAAGTTGAAGAGGAGATTCAGAAGTATCTCTATGCCCTGTGGGATCTGAATATTAAACTGGGGCACGCAGTGCGTTCAGTAAAAGAGACGCTGGCCCACGTGAAGGAGGATTGGAACTCTGCCACGGCAGCGTTTGAGTCGCGCCTGATTTGTGGTGAAGGCAAGCATTACGATGCTGTTGAAATAAAGATGACCTCTTTTTTCAAACGCCGCCGTAAAGCATTTGTTGAGGCAAAGTTTGAAGAGCTGGAAGCAAGGCATCGGCGTACAGGTGGCACTGCTTTTCTGATGGAGCCGGATATCAAGGAGGGGCAGGGGGGGTTGCGTGATATCCAGGCTATCTTCTGGATTGCTAAAGCGTGGTATAGCTCCGATGTTGAAGAGCTGGTAGATGATGAGGTGATTTCGCCGATTGAGCATGAGCAGTTGATGGCAGCTCAGGAGTTTCTCTGGCGTTGTCGTGCAGGCCTGCATCTGGAAAACGGACGTGCCAGCGACCGTCTCGGCTTTGAACAGCAGGCGGCTCTAACGGGAAAGCTTGGTTACAGTGATGTTGACCAGCGCCCGGCTGTTGAAGTGTTTATGAAGGATTACTTTCGCCATGTTGGTCGGGTGGTGCGTATTACCAGTATGCTTCTGCTGCACTTTCAGGAGCGATTGCATCCTCAGATCTTTTCACTAACCCATGAGATTGGCGATGGCTTTACGCTTGAGGGTCAACGGGTTGGTATTCAGGACGATCAGGTCTTTAAGCAGGATTCATTACGACTGTTAAGAGTTTTCCACGTAGCTCAGAAGGATCATCGCAGGCTTTCAAGCGCTGCCTTGAGACAGATTCGGGCAGATGTATTGCTGATTGATGATCAGTTCCGTGCCGATCCTGAAGCACACAAGGCTTTTCTGACGATTTTGAGAGACAAACGAAATATTGCCTGGGCACTGAAAGAGATGAATGATACCGGTGTTCTTGGGCGTTTTATTCCTGAATTCAGAGAGGTGGTTGGTCTGGGGCAGTTCAACCGCTATCACGCTTACACTGTGGATGAGCACACCATTCGAGCGGTGGGCGAGGCACGAAATATGTTTCATGAAGAGCGTGAAAAACGACTTCCATTAGCACATGAAATTTGCCATAAAATTCAACGTCCTGAACTACTATATATTGCACTTATTTTTCACGACATTGCCAAAGGTGTCGCTGGTGATCATTCAGAAAATGGTGAAGTGATGGCTCGGCACTTTTGTCGCCGTATCGGATTAAATCCCGATGCGACCGAACTCGTGGCATGGCTGGTTCGGGAGCATCTCTATATGGCGGTGGTTTCTCAGCGGTCTGACCTTTCTGATCCGGAAGTGATACGTGATTTTGCCAACAAAGTTGGTGATATTGAGCGGCTGAACTATCTGCTTCTTCTCACGGTTGCTGATATCGCAGCAGTCGGCCCCAGTGTCTGGAATGACTGGAAAGGTTCACTGCTTCGTGAACTCTATCAATCTACTCAACATCTACTGATGGGCGAGGGCGCTGAAGGTGAGGTGCTGAAGCAACGGATTGATACACGACTGCAGAGTACGCTGGAAAAAGCGGATGAACAGCGAGCCGAGATGGAGCGTATTCTGCAGGTATTACCATGGCGCTGTATTATGCACTTTCCGCCACGACAGCTCTATCCACTGGGCTTGCTGCTGCTCAATTCAGATGGGGGGGATGGTGTAGACCTGTTTACCGATGAGGCGAATGGAGAGATGATGGTGATGGTGGTTGCGAAATCGCGTGCCGGAATCTTCTCTGCGCTGACAGGCTGCATTGCTTCAGGACATATCAATGTCGTGGCAGCTCAGGCTTATGAGTTGCTTGATGGCAGGGTGCTTGATCTGTTTCATATTCAGAATGATGAAGCTGATTCGTTAACCCAGCAAGCGGATATGAGGCGGCTAGGAATCCGAATCAGCAAGCTTCTGGAGAGCGAAGATATGGATGTTCGGCCTAATATTCCGAAGTGTAAACCGACGCTTTTGATGCGTGAGGTGGATGTGCGTGTTCGAGAGTTGCCACATGCTTCAAGTCGCCAGACCGCTATTGAAGTAGATGCTGCTGACAGGCCGGGTCTGCTGGCGCAGCTGTCGGATAGAATCACTGAGCTTGGGTTTGATATTCGTGGAGCAGCGATCTCCACATTTGGTGAGCGAGCTGTCGATGTGTTCTTTCTTCGAGGTAAGGAGTCATGGGGACTTTCAACAGGTGAAGTAGAGCTGCTATGCTCTAACTTAGTTGAGGTAGCTAAGTTACCTGAGGAGAAGTAGAATTGTTTTCCAACCTGATCAGACGTTTTCGTAAGTCGGATGGCTTTATCCTTGCCCTGGGCGGGGGAGGGGGGCGTGGTCTGGCACATCTGGGTGTGTTGGAGGTTTTGGAGGAGCACAAGCTGAAACCCTCTGCTATTGTTGGAACAAGTATTGGGGCTCTGTTTGGTGCCATGTATGCCCATACGCCCAATGCCTCCCTGATTCGGGAGCGGGTTTATCGATTTCTTGATTCGGATGCATTCGGTGAGATAAATATTCCCATGCTGGAAGGTGTTGAGATGGAGGACGGTAGCTGGCTTTCACGACTGACTGCTGTAGCCCGGCAATCGATTCTCTATACACGCGCCGCGACGGATATTGCTGTAGCTGATGTAAATATTTTGATCAAAATGGCTGAAGAGTTGTGTGCAGCCAAAGAGTTCTCGGAGCTTATCATTCCTCTTTATGTTACCTCAGTGCAATTTCCGACAGGTGATTGTCATCTGTTTTCAAAAGGTGATCTGGGCAAGGCCATTGCCGCCAGTATGGCTGTACCCGGTGTGTTTGATCCTATTGAAATTGATAGTGGACGCTTTGTTGATGGAGCATTGGCAAGTGAGCTGCCAGCCAAAGAGGCGAAGATGATTGCTCGTATGGGGCAGCCGATTGTGGCGGTTAATGTTGGTTCGCGCCCGCATCCGGGTAAAGAGCCGACGCATGTGATTGGCATGATTGACTGGGCAACACAGATTAAGGCGCTCTATCTGCGCCAGTACGAGAAAAAGTATGCCGATGTACTGGTAGAGCCGCTGGTTGGCTTTACCCAGTGGCATGATTTTTCCAATCCCGATCAGGAGATAGAGCGTGGACGAGATGCGGCACTGGAAAAAATGCCTGAGCTGTTGAAGTTAATCGGTCGATGATGGCTTGCATGTGAGCTATGTAGACAGGGCCGTGGTTCTGGCTGCTGGTCTGGGAACCCGACTGAAGTGGTTAACCAGTAACTGGCCCAAGGCAGTGATGGATGTGGCGGGTGAACCTGCGGTAGTGCGTGTGATTCGCAGGCTTGCAGGGCAGGGGGTTCACGATATCGCCATTAACAGCCACCACCATGCTAATAAGCTGATGGATGTGCTGGGAGATGGCAGCCGCTTTGGTGTGCGTCTCTATTTTAGCAGAGAGAGTGAGCTTCTCGATTCCGGGGGCGGTGTTCGCACGGCGATGGAGCTGTTACCAGGTAGTGGATTGCTGGCGGTGCATAATGCAGATGTTCTGGCAAACATTGATCTGCAGAAGCTGGCTGAAGCCGTGCCTGTATCGGGTGGCGCTCTGGCGCTGGTTTCTAATCCTCATCATCACCCAACTGGAGATTTTAGTCTGTCAGGTGGAAAAGTGACGGAGAAAATCGGTAAAAGTTATACCTATTCGGGTGTTTCAGTCTGGGATCAGGTAGCGCTGGACTCTTACCCGGAGAGCAAAGCTTTTCCACTGACACTCCCAATTCGAACGTTGACAGAGAAGCAGCTTCTGAGTGGTTTTGTTCATGCTGGAGAGTGGTTTGATATCGGACGCCCCCGTGATTTGATGCAGGCGCGACGAGCAATGAACGATAGATAGAGTGTGTTACGTCTGTTCAGCGGCTGGGGTTTGCTGGTGAGGCAGGTGGATCTCTTCCATGTTGCCTGCATTCGGGTCGTTAAATGTCTGCATTGAAATGCTCTTTTCACTGCGTGCAACAATGGTGGTGACAGTCGCATCACCAGTGATATTCACAGCGGTTCGTATCATATCCAGCAGGCGATCAACACCGATAATCAATGCAATTCCTTCAACTGGCAGCCCTACCTGATTGAATACCATGGCAAGCATAATGAGTCCGACTCCGGGTACGCCGGCTGTTCCAATAGAAGCAAGTACAGACATGCCGATTACCGTGAGATAGCCGCCAATACTTAGGTCAATGCCGTAGACATTGGCAATAAACACAGTCGCTACACCCTGCATGATGGCTGTGCCGTCCATGTTAATGGTTGCGCCGAAGGGGACAATAAAAGAGGCGGTAGAGTTATCAACACCGAGCCTTTTTTCTACGGTTCTCAGTGTGACAGGGATGGTGGCGTTAGAGCTGGATGTGCTAAAAGCAAAAATCTGAGCTGTTCGCATTTTGCTTAAGAATTGCAGCGGGCTGACGCGCCCTAACAGCTTGAGAAGAAGCATCAGAGTGCCCGTTGCGTGCAGTAGCAGAGCGATCACAAGAACAGCAACATAACTAAGCATAGGCAGGATCATATCAAGTCCCTGTAGAGAGAATGTTTTGGCCATCAGAGCAAAAACTCCAATAGGGGCGATGTGCATCACGACATTGACCACTTCCATCATAACCATATTCAGCTTTTCAACAGTGTTGATAATGGATTCGCCCGGTTTGCCGATCATCAGAATGCAGACAGCAAAAAGAATAGTGAAAAATATGATCTGCAGCATGTTGCCTTCAGCATAAGCCGCGACTGGATTGGACGGAATCAGGTCAATAAAAACCTGCGATAGAGGTGGTGCCTCCGGTGGTGTGAATGCAGTGGTGGTTGCCTGTGACATCTCAAAGCCTTCACCAGGGCCGATGAGTGTTGCAATTGAAAGGGCCAGTGTGATTGCAAGCGCTGTTGTGATCATGAACAGAAGAAAAGATTTGCCTCCAACCCGACCCAGCTTGGAGATGTCGCCCAATCCACATACACCGCAGATCAGGGAGAAGGTAACCAGAGGCACCACCAGCATTTTCAGCATATTGATAAACAGAGAGCCAACAACATGAAACAGGCCGTTAACGAAATAATCCTGAATGAAACGGACATCCTGAGCAAAGCTGTTGATCAGACTGCCTACAGTGAGGCCAATAACCATCCAGACCAGAATTTTTGTCGTCATTCCCGTTTTTTGTTTCATCGGTTGTCTCTCTCCTTGGTTATAAGCCTCTATTGCAGCATAGATGTGGGAATAGAACAATTTTATGCTGCGTTGAGGTGTGTATGAGGTAGTCGTTTGCCATATAAGGCTATAGATATCCTGTTGCTTTCGTGGGTAGTCTAACTGTTTGATAAAATGGCGGGTTTCTTGCTTGGTATCTGCCAGATGAATTGCCGCATGAGTGTGTTTGCATATGCTTCTGTTTCACTATGGTAATAGATTATAGGGGAGTAAGACGATGAGAATGGATGATGATGGTTCGCAGAGCGGACTGAGATTTCAGTTAAATAAGCTTCTTTTCTGCACTGAGACAGGAGCGGGCAAATGGGTGAATGCATTGATCCTTTTATTGATTGTTGTGGCGGTGTTTGCTTCGATGCTCAATACACTTCCCGATTATAAGGCTGAGTATGGTGAGCATATTGATCAGTTTCAGCTCTATGTGCTCTACGCCTTTGCAGGGGAATATTTTTTGAGAGTTTTTTCTGCTCGAAAAGCAACCGATTATATCAAAAGTTTTAATGGCGTGATTGATCTGATCACTATTCTGCCGCTCTTTTTTGGTGCCAATTCGCATGTGATTATCCGTCTGCTTCGTGCTATCCGAATTATTAGAATTGCCGTCTATTTCCCTGTGGTTCGGGCACTGTTTTCTTCACTGCAGGGCTCAATTCAGATTCTGCTGGGCGTTCTGGGAACCATTGCTCTGATCTCTGTTACTATGGGTAATCTTGTCTACATCCTGGAGCCGGATACGTTTAAAAATGCATTTGAAGGAACCTGGTGGTCTCTGGTCACCATGAGTACAGTTGGTTATGGTGATTTTGTACCGCAAACACCCGTTGGTCGTCTGATTGCTGCTGGATTGATTATGTCAGGCATCTGCATGTTTGCCATGGTGACAGCGGTGGTCTCGGTTCGAGTCGGGCGTATGGTGCACAATGCTGTGCGCTGTGATCGTTGCAACCACGGCATCTCCCCGGATTATGCTTTTTGTCCGCACTGTGCGCTTCCACAGGAGCCTGAAGAGGCTGCGGGCTCACCTGAAGAGGATGCCGTTTAGGGCGTTAGTGAGCCGTCCTTGATGAATTCAGCTTTGTGAATAGAATGCCTCCCTTTTATATGCTCGGAGGCGACATGCAAAATATTACCGAAGGCCTGACGTTTGATGATGTGCTGCTGGTGCCACAGGCAAGTCAGGTGATGCCCAAGGGTGCAGACACCTCATCGCAGCTAACCAAAAAAATTCGCCTCAACATCCCTGTCGTTTCAGCAGCGATGGATACCGTAACCGAATCGGGTACGGCGATCGCACTGGCACAGGAGGGTGGCATTGGCGTTATCCATAAAAACCTGACCAACAAACAGCAGGCTGCAGAAGTTCGTAAAGTAAAACGTTACGAGGCTGGTGTGGTTCAGGATCCACTGACTGTGACCGAAGATATGTCCCTGGAAGGTGTACGTAGTCTCTCTGCCAAACATGGTTTTTCAGGCTTCCCGGTTCTGGCTGGCAATGGCAAGGTCTGTGGCATCATCACTAATCGTGATATCCGTTTTGAGTCTGATCACAGTATGGCTGTGAAAGATATGATGACCCGACGTGACCAGTTGGTAACCGTTGCACCGGGCACCGATCTGAAAGCTTGCAAACAGCTCTTCCGTGAACATCGCATCGAGAAACTTCCAGTCGTAGATGGTGATGATCGACTACATGGCATGATGACCGTTCGCGATATTGAAAAGGCCTCTGCCTATCCCAACGCTGTACGTGATGATCTGGGTCGTCTGCTGGTGGCAGCGGCTATCGGCGTTGGCCCGAAAGAGATGGAACGTTTTGAAGCGCTGTTTACTGAAGGTGTCGATGCTGTTGTGGTTGATACCGCACATGGACACTCATCAGCCGTAATCGAACAGGTAAGAGAAATCAAACGTCTGCATGGTGATAAGATTCAGGTGATCGGTGGTAATATTGCAACAGCTCAGGCGGTTTGCGATCTGGCTGAGGCGGGAGCTGATGCGGTGAAGGTGGGTATTGGCCCGGGTTCAATCTGCACGACGCGTATTGTGGCAGGTGTCGGTGTACCGCAGTTGACTGCCGTGATGGATTGCGCTGTGGCCGGACGTAAGCTGGGTGTTCCGGTGATTGCCGATGGTGGTATCAAGTTCTCAGGTGATTTTGCCAAGGCGATGGCAGCCGGTGCATCAACCTGCATGTTCGGTTCGATGTTTGCCGGTACTGATGAAGCACCGGGTGAGAAGATTCTCTATCAGGGCCGTACCTACAAGGCCTACCGTGGTATGGGTTCAATCGGCGCGATGAAAAAGGGCAGTAAAGATCGCTACTTCCAGGGTGATGTTGATGAGGCGATGAAACTGGTTCCGGAAGGTATTGAAGGGCGTGTAGCGTATAAGGGTGAGCTCTCCGATATTCTGCATCAGCTGGTTGGTGGTCTGCGTGCTTCGATGGGTTATATTGGTGCAGCCTCAACGGAAGAGATGCATGCCAGAGCAAAGTTTGTACGTATTACCGGTGCAGGTCTGCATGAATCGCATGTGCATGATGTGACTATCACCGAAGAGGCACCAAACTACAGGCTGAATAGTTAGATACGGCCTCGGGCATCCTGCCCTTGGCCTGTGACGCAGTTCGAATTTTGCGAAATCCGAACTGCTCACTAAAGCCACCCATCCATGGGTGGACAGGGAGCTTCGAGAACCTAACGTTCCACACAGGAAATATGGCGACCGGACGAAAAGAGACACCCTTTCCCACCATGGATGGTGGGCTAATCCGAAAGGATGAGTGAGAGAAGCAAAACGACGCTTTTGCGTAACGATTTAAGTAAAAGGCAAGAGCCTTTTACGGATGATAAGAACAAGGATAACAATGGATAAGATTTTAATTCTCGATTTTGGTTCACAGTACACTCAGCTGATTGCACGCAGGGTGCGTGAGGCAGAGGTTTATAGTGAGTTGCATCCGTGGGATATGACGGAAGCTGAAATTCGTGAGTTTGCCCCGTCCGGAATTATTCTTTCCGGTGGCCCCAACTCTGTTTTTGAAGATGAGACGCCCAAAGCACCACAGGTAGTATTTGAGCTTGGTGTTCCGGTTCTTGGTATCTGCTACGGTATGCAGACTATGGCTGCACAACTTGGTGGCATAGTTGAGGGTGGTCACGTACGTGAGTTTGGCTATGCCGAGATCTTTACCAGTGGCAACTCACCACTGCTTCGTGATGTACAGGATCGTGAGAACGGTGCCCTTGATGTATGGATGAGCCATGGCGACAAGGTGGCAGCGCTACCTGAAGGGTTCCATGTCATCTGCTCCAACGACTCCACACCGATTGCCGGTATGGCTGATGAAGATCGCCGTTTTTATGCAGTGCAGTTTCATCCGGAAGTAACACATACCAAACAGGGAACAGAAATCTTAAGCCGTTTTGTGCATGAGATTTGCGGTTGTGGTCGCGATTGGACCATGCCGCACTATATTGATGAGGCAGTAGCCCACATCCGTGAGCAGGTGGGTGAAGAAGATGTGATCCTTGGCCTCTCCGGTGGCGTTGACTCATCGGTTGCCGCAGCCCTCTTGCAGCGCGCTATTGGAGATCAGCTCACCTGTATCTTCGTAGATAATGGCCTGCTGCGCTTGAATGAAGCAGAGCAGGTGATGGCGATGTTTGCCGGAAACCTTGGTGTGAAAGTGGACCATGTTGATGCCTCCGAGAAGTTCCTTAGTGAATTGGCCGGTGTTGATGAGCCGGAAGCCAAACGTAAAATCATTGGCCGTGAGTTTGTACATGTGTTTCAGGAAGAGGCCGAGAAGATGCCAAATGCCAGGTGGCTGGCGCAGGGGACTATCTACCCTGATGTGATCGAGTCTGCTGGTTCCAAAACTAAAAAAGCGCATACCATCAAGAGTCACCACAATGTGGGTGGCCTGCCTGACACGCTGCATTTGAAGCTGCTGGAGCCGCTTCGTGACCTGTTCAAGGATGAGGTGCGCGAATTGGGCGTGGCTCTGGGATTGCCGCGTGAGATGGTCTACCGTCATCCCTTCCCGGGGCCAGGTCTCGGTGTTCGTATTCTCGGTGAAGTGAAAAAAGAGTATGCTGATCTGTTGCGTCGTGCCGATGCTATCTTTATCGAGGAGCTGCGTGCTTCAGGCTGGTATGACAAAACTTCACAGGCGTTTGTTGTATTCCTGCCGGTGAAGTCGGTCGGTGTGATGGGTGATGGAAGAACTTACGAGTGGGTCGTGGCACTGCGTGCTGTGGAGACGCAGGATTTCATGACTGCGCACTGGGCAGAGCTGCCGCATGCACTGCTGGCGAAGGTGTCGAATCGCATTATTAATGAGGTTCGCGGTATCAATCGTGTTGTTTATGATGTTTCCGGTAAACCACCGGCAACCATCGAGTGGGAGTAGGGCTCCGTTTCGCTATGATCTGCGATCCTCACATATTGCAAATATGCTGTGGTTCTCGATCATGTCGCGCCTTGCCCAGGCACACCAGAAGCAATCCCTGTTATTGAGTGATTTGAAGAATTTTTATTTTAGGAGAAGGGAAATGAAAAAGGTTTTAATAATAGCTGCCACTGCAGTCTTGCTGATCGGTTGTGATCAGGATGCCCCAAAAGAGGTGGCGCTTGATACTGAAAAGGCCAGGTTCAGTTACATCATGGGGCAGGATGTAGGAACATCGCTGCGCCAGATGGGTGATGATATTGATGCCGATGCTTTTACCGAAGCCTTTCGTGCAACACTGAAGGGTGATGCGGCACGCATTTCGGCAGAAGAGGCAGGTAAGATTAAACAGGCTTTTTTCCAGAAGAAACAGCAGGAAGAGCAGGCTAAGATGGCAGCTTCCGGCGAGGCAAACAAAGCTTCAGGCACTGCTTTTTTAGAGGCTAATAAGCAGAAAGATGGTATGAGCACTACATCAAGCGGACTGCAGTATGAAGTGCTGACTCCCGCAGATGGGGCTAAACCTGTTGCTACAGATACGGTAAAAGTTCACTACAAAGGCACACTGATTGATGGAACTGAATTTGATAGTTCTTACGCACGTGGTGAGCCTGCGACATTCCCGCTGAATCGTGTAATTCCCGGTTGGACTGAGGGCGTACAGTTGATGAGTGTTGGAAGTAAATATCGTCTTTTTGTACCGTCTGAGCTCGGCTATGGTGAGCGTGGGGCCGGCCCGAAGATCGGACCAAACTCGGCACTGATTTTTGAAGTAGAACTTCTCGAGATTGTTAAGAAGTAGTTTTTAATTACTGAGGATATAGAGCATGTTTGATCGTCTGACAGAAAAGCTGGGTGGAATCGCCAACAGGCTGCGTGGTGCAGCTCGTGTTAGCGAAGCTGATCTTGATGTCACGCTGCGTGAGATGCGTATGGCGCTTCTGGAGGCCGATGTTGCACTTCCGGTAGCCCGTCATCTGATGAGTGAGCTGCGTGAGCAGGCACTTGGTGCGGAGGTGGCGAAGAGCCTTAATCCGGGTCAGGTGATCGTTAAGATCCTCAATGATCTGCTTACCGATGTTCTGGGTGGACAGCGTCGCGATCTGGATACCTCGAAGATCCCATCGGTGATTCTGTTATGTGGCCTGCAGGGTGCTGGTAAAACCACCACAGCCGGTAAGCTGGCGCTGCTTCTGACTTCTCAGGGTAAGAAGGTGGCGTTGACCAGTGTTGATGCGACCCGCCCTGCCGCACGTGAACAGCTGCAGATTTTGGCTGGCCAGGTGGATGTGCCTTACCTGGTCGGTGAGGGAAATTCCGCCGCGAAAATGGCGAAATCTGCCCTAAAACAGGCGCAGACCGGTGGCCATCATGTTCTGATTCTTGATACCGCAGGTCGTCAGGTGGTTGATGATGAACTGATGGCTGAGATTCGCGAGGTTGGTGATGTAGCCAATGCAACTGAGCGTCTTCTGGTGCTCGATTCGATGACTGGTCAGACAGCATTGACCATTGCTGAACAGTTCCATGCAAGCCTTGATCTCTCCGGTTGTGTGCTGACCAAGACTGACGCTGATGTGCGTGGAGGTGCAGCGCTTTCGGTGGCACATAGCACAGGCGTCCCTATCCGTTATGTTGGTACTGGCGAAAAAATTGAAGCGTTTGAACTGTTTGATCCTGCCCGTATGGCGGGTCGTATCCTCGGACAGGGCGATATTGTTGGTCTGGTTGAGAAAGTTCAGGCCAATGTTGATCAGGAAAAAGCAGAAAAAGCGGTTGCGAAGCTTAAGAAGGGTCAGTTTGACCTGATGGATTTTGCCGATCAGCTGGATCAGATGCAGAACATGGGCGGTATGAGTTCGATGCTGAAGATGCTGCCGGGTGTGAATATTCCATCCGAAGCTCTGAATCAGATGGATGATAAGCCGATGAAGCGGATGCAGGCGATGGTCTACTCCATGACTCCGAAAGAGCGCCAGCGTCCGACACTGCTTAATGGTAGTCGTAAACGCCGTATTGCAACCGGTTCCGGCACCACGGTGCCTGAGTTGAATCGGATGCTGAAACAGTTCACCCAGATGCAGAAGATGATGAAGAAAATGAAGGGTGGCAAAGGCAAACGCATGATGGCCCAGATGATGGGTAAAATGGGTGGTCCAGGTGGTGGTGGCATGCCACCAGGCGGTATACCTCCCGGCATGCCCGGAATGTGAATGTATAGATGCTGAATAAACAGCTTCCTCTGTTTTTAGCTAACACAAAGGTGAAAATGTGATTTCACCTTTGCTTACAAAATCAGTTATAAATATAACCTGATTTTGATTCATGGCATCCTGCGATTCTCTTATGGCGGCATAGCCGTCCAACCCGGCCATTCTGCCGGATTGTGTCAACCCTTCCCTGGGTCGCAGGTGTTGAATAAACCGATGCAAATAAAGGGATGACTTTTTTCTGGCGGGCGTTATAGTCCGCCGCCTGATTTTCGGAGGTATTGTTTTTATGGCTACAATGATTCGCTTGCAGCGAGGCGGACGTAAGAAGCGTCCTTTTTACTCAATTGTAGTTCTTGATGGACGTAAACGTCGTGATGGCGCATTCATCGAGAAACTAGGTTTTTATGATCCTTGCACTGAACCGGAAGTGGTTGAGTTGAATCTTGATCGTGTGAAAGCATGGACTGATCTTGGCGCACAGGTATCTCCACGTGTGGCGAGCATCATCAAGACTGCACAGATTGATCCGGCTATTCGTGCTGAAGCGGCCGCTGCTGCAAAGAAAGCTGCTGCTGATAAAGCCGCTGCTAAAATAGCTGCTGATAAGAAGGCTGCTGCTGATGCGAAAGCTGCTGAAGAAGCGGCTGCCGCTGCTGAAGCCAAGGCTGCTGCAGAGGCGAAAGCCGCTGAGGAAGCTGCTGCCGTTGAAGAGGCTCCTGCTGAGGAAGCCCCTGCAGAAGCTGCTGCTGCAACTGACGAGGAGAAAGCTGACAGCTGATCGCTTTCTTGAAGTCGGTGCAATCACCGGGTCGCATGGCCTGAAGGGTGCACTGACAGTTTTTTCTTATACCCGGCCTACCATTGGTATCGCCGGGTATTCTTTTTGGTGGATAGGGGAGTCTCCCGAAACCGCTGTTTCTTATAAAGTTGAACGATGCTGGCAGCATGGCGGTGGCAAGAAGATGCTGGCCACGCTGGATGGTATTGAAGATTGCAACGCTGCCGAGCTGTTGAAAAAACAATCCATCTGGATTGAGGCTGATTCGGTTGAAGTTGATGAAGATGAGTTCCTCTGGGATGAACTGACCGGTTACAAGGTGATCACCACCGAGGGAGTGGTTCTTGGAGAGGTTGAAGGACTGGTTGAGTTTGGTGCCCAGGATAATCTCTGTGTGACAACACTGGCTGATAGCGATCAACCGGGCGAGTGGCTGCTCCCGTTTATCGAGGATGTGGTGGTTGTCATTGATGATAAGGCTGAGACGATCGAAGTTGTACTGTTAGAGGGAATGGATGCATGTTTTACGCCCAGCTCCTGACACTCTTTCCTGAGTTTTTTGAATCACCGCTCTCCTGCTCGATTCCGAAACGTGCCATTGAAGCCGGAATTGCCAAGGTTGATGCGATTCAGATCCGTGATTTCTCCTCCGACAAACATCGAACTGTAGATGACTCTCCATACGGTGGTGGGCCGGGCATGTTGATGAAGCCTGAGCCTGTGGTCGGTGCTATTCGTGAAGCGCGTCAGCGTGATCCGAATACCCATGTGGTGATGCTTACCCCATCCGGTACACCGTTCACCCAGGAGAAGGCGCTTCAGTATACTGAGCAGCCGGGCCTGACGCTGCTCTGTGGTCGTTATGAGGGCTTTGACGAGCGGATAGTTGATTATGTTGATGAAGAGCTCTCACTCGGCGATTACGTGCTCTCAGGTGGGGAACCTGCAGCTATGTGTGTGCTTGATGCTGTGATCAGGCTGCTTCCGGGTGTGCTTGGTAGTCCTGAGTCGGCTCTGCTCGATTCATTCAGTGAAGATGGTATTCTCGATTGGCCGCACTTTACACGACCTGAGGTGTTTGAAGGCAAGCGTGTGCCTGATGTGCTGCTCTCCGGTAATCATAAAAAAATCGACGCATGGCGGCGTGAGCAGGCGCAGTTAAGAACAGCACTGCGAAGCAAGTTCAACAAAAAGAGCTGAATCTCTAATCAGCGGTGGTTGTCTACCGTTGGTGGAATCGAGTCACCTGATGCCTGCATCGCAATCGCCTGTGGATGTGCCCGGTAGTGATTTCGAACCACGGCTGCCAGTTTCTGTTTTACCGCTTCATTCACCAGTGCCGGGTTCTGCTCCGGTAAAGCATCAATCAGAGCTTTGAGCAGCTTGTCCTGCGGCGGCTGCATCCGCGCAATCCACGAGTCCAACAGATCGCGATCCACATAGGCCGGTAGAGAGCCCATGATGCCAACATCATTCTGATTATGAACCAGCAGACCCGTTGTGGTGCCACGATCCAGAGTCAGCACCTGAAAGAGGTAGAGTGTATGGTAGGCAAGCTGATTGGCCTGCTCTGCCTCTGTAGCTTCAGTGGGGTTATCAAGGGCTGCAGTTAAAATTTTCAGGTAACCATCAATTGCCGCCTCGCCAACAGATCTGGCCAGCATCAGGTCGGCTTCTGCATCATCGGTTGCATAGTTTTCCAGATAGAAGTGGGCCACGCCGCGGTGCCTGTTCAGGGCGGGGATAAAGAAGTAGCGATCTCCCTGCGCTTTTGCCTCTGCAAACTGATCAGGTGCAGCGTTTTTCATGGTGGTGAGAAACTGTTCTCTCTCTGCTTCATTCTCATTGGAGGGGTTGATATCGGCCATCATGCGCCAGTAACCCTGCCCGGATTTCATCTCGGTCCAGCTGATATGGATATGCACCGATGGGGCGAGCGGATGGGCGGGGTGGATAATGGTCGAGATCGCTGAAGCTGAGCCGAGCTTCTTCTCCGGCATATCATCATAGTGTACCTGCGACACATTCACCGAGCCGCGCCCGTAAAGTTCACCATCGGCAGTTTCGAAGCGGACACCACCACCATGAACCCCTTCATCACGAAACCACTCCACAGGCGTAAAGCCCTGACTGCTTGCATGTGACTCGGTCAGCCGGGTCAACCCCTCGACAAAGCGGTTCTGCAGGGCTGAAAGCAAATTAAGGGCTTCTGTTGCCCTGTTTGATGATGCGGCAGTGCGTTGCATATAGTGGAGACCTCGCTGAGTTTGATAGTGGGGGATTCTGAACTGATCGGTGAGCGCTTCAACCACTGATGTTTCGGGGTCGCCTGCATATCTGAAATAGTGGTCTATACTGATCGAATGGCTTCGAAAATATCCAATGCCCGGATTGCGGCACAATTTGGACTCTCTTTTACGATTATGGGAGTGGCCCTGTTCGGCTCTGCCGGAACTCTGCTCTGGCCTGAGGCTTGGCTCTATATCATTCTGCATCTCAGTTATGCTTTTTTTATGACAGCCTGGTTGAAGCTGCACGATCCTGAACTGCTTATAAAACGAACTGAGCTGGGCACGCCTGCCGAAGGCAGTTGGGACAAACGCTTCTTCTGGCTCCTGATTGCTCTGTTTATTCCCTATCTGATGATTCCTGGTTTTGATGCGGTGCGTTTCGGCTGGACAGATCTACCACTGCCTGTGCAGATGGGGGCACTGATTGTTCTCTCATGGTCACTCTGGCTGGTATTCAGAGTGATGCAGGAGAACAGCTTCGCCTCGCCACTGATCGAAGTGCAGACTGATCGTGGGCATAGAGTTATTGATAGCGGCCCCTACGCCTATGTGCGCCACCCGATGTATACAGGTGCCATTGCCTTCCTCTTCTCGCTTCCCATCTGGCTCGGTTCGCTCGCAGCGCTGCCACTGGCTGCAGTGATTTCAGGCATTTTTATTTTTCGAATCTTTGCGGAGGAAGAGGTTCTAAGCAGTGGTCTTGAGGGTTACACGGAATATTGCGGCCGGGTGAAGTATCGGCTGATTCCCAAAGTCTGGTGAGTTGCCTCCCCTGAATTGATCTAATAGCCATAAAAGGGGATGTCATGGTTCTGTTATCTGCATTCCAGAAAGCGTCAAAATTGAACAGCGTGTCAGGCAATATTTGCCGAATGTTTGAATGTTAAGTGAGAGCGATGCCGGCTGGCTTTAGAAAAAGAAAAAGGCCTGCCGGGGGAGGGGAGAGGGGTTTGGCAGACCTTTTTCTAGCTTTTTTCTTAAATTGTATCTCACTGCACTGGCGTTATGGTCTACAACGATCTGAACCCTTAAAGCTAAGGTGGGCGCCGCTTCCCGGCATTAGGTATCCCAAATAAGGGATTCACACAACCGCGAAATGAAGCTCCCGTTCAGTGCGTATCGGCCCAGACTTATAAACCACAACGCCAGTACAACGAGTTGTTGGTCGATTCCGGCGCACTTCCACTGCACCTTCGACACACAACTGATAGTAAGCATACCCCGTGCCAAACTCTGTGACTTTTATCACGCAGGAGTATTATTTTTTATCATCAGATTCCAGTATCTTCTTCAGATCGGCAAACGGGTTGTAGGTTCCCTGATGATCCTCATGAGTGTTATCCCCCGATAGATAGCTGGCATCCTCTTCTTTGGAGTGTTCATGTTCATGGCAGTAGATGCAGAGCAGCTCCCAGTTGCTGCCGTCGGGCGGATTGTTGTCATGGTTATGATCTTTGTGGTGCACTGTAAGTTCGCGCAGGTTTTTGCCATCGAAATCGCGCCCGCAGTTGCCGCACACCCACGGAAAAAGCTTCAGTGCTTTCTCACGGTAGTTGCTCAGCTTAACAGGCATGGCACACCTCCGGAAGCGTTTTTTCAAATTCATGATACGCCGACAGCACTAATCTTGCCAATCTTTCATTCCGGTTTTTGGTCTGTAATCATTCGAAGGGATAATGAATAAGCATACTATTTGCAAGCATTCGCGAAGCCGGGGAGATCAAGCGAGGCAAAAAACGCGCATCGCGTCGCGCTGAGTTCGAAGATATTGATGTTCAGGCCGTTCGAGCTAAAACTGGCCTGTCTCAGTTTTCAGCCCTGCTCGGAGTGAGTCCTGCCACACTAAAAAACTGGGAGCGGGGCCGCCGAAAACCGACAGGGCCTGTCCGTGCACAACTTCGTATCGTAAGTGTTAAACCCAGGCTGGCGCTGGAAGCTCTTCACGTCGACAGGCTAGCGGCCTGATTATCCCACTCACCATCGATCTGAACGAAATCAGTAAGGCTGCATAATCCCTTAGGTGCCATTTCGGTATTTTAAGGGAGTGGTTTGGCTATTCCTCTATCTGGTCTATACTGACCCGGAAGGGAGTATGGGATTATGCAAAACAATTTTGATTTTAAAACGGAACGGCCATGGCCGAATCGTTATCTGAAAACGGGTTCGTTGATCGGGCATACCACAACTACTACTACAAAAATATGGCTGCGAACGGGGTATGTCGGCAATTTCAAGTTGCTTGTTTTTCCCGAGTCGATGTATGAATCGGCGGGCTTTAAGCAGGGGTTCAGGCAGGTGCCTTACAATGTGGATGCGTTTCCTGCTCCGGTTCGTCAGATCGATTTTTCAATCGATGATTATCAACACGATACCATTCATGTTGCCGATATTGATGGGCTGGAAGCTTTCACAGGCTATGGTTATGCCCTCTATATTGATGACGGGGCAACATCGCGGATTCTGCTTGGTCAGGATCGGGCATTCTCTTTCAGGACCCTGCCCGAGCAGGATGATATCTTCTCGTTTGCATTCTACTCATGCCATATGCCTTATAAAGATTCGCTGTTTGGCAATCCAAGTACCGTGAATATGGATATGTGGGACTTTCTCAATGCGGTTCTGGCCCGGCATCAGAGTGATGAGTTCCGGTTTGTGATTGCCGGAGGTGATCAGGTCTACAGCGATGGTGTGAAAAGCCTGAATGTCTGGAAATACCTGAATAAATATCTGCAAAAAGAGGGTGGCAACGTGCTACCGGACAAAGATGCCATGTTAAGCTGGTATCGGGATATCTATCGTGGCTACTGGGGTTTCCCGGTTGTTCAACGGGCTTTTTCATCTTACCCCACTTACATGACCTGGGATGATCATGAGATCATGGATGGATGGGGCTCCTATTACCTTACCGGTGAAGGTGATGAAAAAGATGAGTTGGAGAAGATATTCCCCGATTATCAGGGTCAGGGGCTGACCTACCAGGATGCCAGACAGGTGCTCAGTGAAATGGGTGATTGTGCAAAGAAGGTCTATCAGGAGTATCAGCACAGCCATAATCCCGGGTCTGACGGGCCAGATTATGATTATCACTTTCAGCATGATAGTTCGGCATTTTATGTGCTCGATGGGCGCGGCCATCGTGATATCAACAGAGCATCATACCGGATTCTTGGCAGGCCGCAGTTTGATCGTTTCAAGAGGTGGATCGAAGCGCTTGATCCGGCTGATACAGAGTTCCTTTTCATCACATCAGCCGTGCCGCTGCTGCACATGACACCGATGATTGTAAATGCAGATGAGACTTATGCTGCTGAATTGGCAGGGCTTCAGGATGATCTTCGGGATTCGTGGGAGCATCGCCTGCACGACACAGAGCGTAAGGCGCTGTTGAAGCTACTCTTTGCCGCAGCAAAAAGAGGCATTCGTATCTGTATTCTCAGTGGTGATGTTCACACATCCGCTGCATTCCGTATGCGGGACAGTGAGAGCGGCGCCACTATTTACCAGCTTACATCCAGCGCAATCAGCTACAACAAGCCACGTGCACTGGCCTGGTTGCTGGGGCAGGTGGTGCCCGATAGTGGCGACTCAGAAGATGGTTATCACTTTGAGCGTCTGGCGATCTATACTGATAGCAACTTCTCACTGGTTAAGGTGGATAAGGGGAAGAAGAGAGTCACCTTCCAGCTCTACGGGCATCAGAAGGTGGATAATCCGGCGACGGCTGGAGAGCAGAAACCGATGACCCACTCAATTGCCAAGCTCGAATTGGGGTTTGAGTCCTAAGGTGCACTTTCAGATACCCGGAGAGAGGGTGATGAAAAAAGAACTGGATGGAAGGTCGGGGTCAGGTCTTGTTTCGCGCATTCCAGACCTCATCTTTAATCAGCCTACTCACGGTAGAGTGATCTATCCCTGCATCGTATAACTTAACAGCAATAATCCGCCAAACAAGACCTGACCCCTATAACTCTATAACTTAATTTTATAATTTCTCTGGGTAGAACCCGTTTACTTAATTAGCTTTTGAGGGTGAAAAGGGGCCTTTAAGGGGTGTTCTGAAATTTTGACAGAAAGTGGGAACCGGCCTTCTTTAAGTGTTTCTCATTATTGACAAAATGATACTTATGCATATAATGAGTAACACTATGCCAGCAAGATCTCCTGATATCTCAAGCACAGTTGCCGACAAACTTGTCGAACTGGGTAAACAAATCCGTATACACCGCAAGGAGATGCGCATCAGCGCTACCGTTGCGGCTGAGGCGGCTGGAATATCCCGAGTTACTTTGCATCGGATCGAAAACGGTGAACCATCTGTAACGATGGGGGCATACCTCAATACCATGGCAGCTTTGGATCTGAATTTCGGTATTATCAAACCTTCAGCCCCGGCTGCCGACCAACCTGTAGATGATCGCGAGGGTTTGATCCCTGCGCGCATCCGTCTGGCCGATTACCCGCAACTGAAGAAGCTTGCGTGGCAAGTGCATGGCATTGATGAATTGACGCCAGTGGAGGCATTGAGCATTTATGAACGCAACTGGCGCCATGTGGATGTGAAGGCACTGGGAGTTCGTGAACAGAAACTGATTGATGCGTTGCGCTTAGGGCTTGGTGATTTTGATGGAGATGTTTGAACGCCCACATCACCAGCGTATCGCTCATGCCTTGCGCGCGCTTAACGGCCCACTGTTACGGGAAAATAATTGTCTGTTTGCTGGAGGCACTGTGATTGCCTTGCGTTACGGTGAATATAGGGAATCGGTTGATATGGACTTTCTGGTATCGGATATTTCCTGTTATCGCAATCTGCGTCAGCTGCTCACGACAGAGGGCCTGGCCGCCATTGTCCGCGAGGATGCGGAACCCTTGGTGCAACAGCGTGAAATAAGAGCTGACCAGTATGGCATACGAACAGTTCTCGCTCTGGGCGATGAACCGATAAAATTTGAAATTGTTCTGGAAGCACGCATTGCTCTGTCAACACCGGGGGCCGGGGACGAGGTGTGTGGTGTTGCAACATTAACGCCGTTGGATATGGCAGTAAGTAAGCTTTTGGCAAATTCGGACCGATGGGCTGATGATGGTGTATTTAGCCGGGATATCATCGACCTTGCTATGATGGACCCATCATTGTCGTTGCTACGGCAGGCTGTAGAAAAGGCAGAGGCAGCATATGGTCAGGCCATATGTCGCGATCTCGGTAAAGCGATCCAACGCCTGCAGGATAGGCATGAATGGCTTGAACGTTGCATGAAAGCCATGGCGATGAATTTACCCAGAGCACTCGTGTGGAAAAGCCTGCGTTCGCTTCGCCGAGTGCTTCCAGTGCAGTAAAAAAATTAAAAACGTGAAAATATTGCAGTAATCTTTTCTAAATAAGACCGTTTTTTTTGCATTTTTCGGTTGGGATATGGCATAAATTTTCTGAAAACATATAAGGGACACCTCGGCATGGAAACGCTCTCCCAACTTGAATGTTCAGGCATGAGCTGGAAACAGAGCAGTTGCAACACCAAAATAACCTCTTCTATAATCAGTGGTATAGCATATTCATGCTATAGTAAAAATTAGGAGGGGGGTTATTTTGCGGCTGCTTTAGCGTGACGGGATGCTGATCAAAGTTTCAGGATGCAGAGAGAAGAGTGATGAAATATATTGAGTGCGATCATTGTCAAAAACGCTACCCTTCTAACGAGAAGTTTGAGGAGGGTGCACGCCTTAAGAAGGGTGTGCGTTGCTCAAACTGCAAAAAGCCTTTCAAGATTGTCGTCTATGAAGTAAAGGACGGGAAAAGCCAGCCGGTCGAGTTTGAAGCCCCACGGGATGATGATAAGTTTCTTAGTACAATAATCAGAAAAGCCAGAATCGACTGACTTCTGAAATTCCGGGGAGAGTTTACTTAATTAGCTTTTGAGGGTGATTCGGGTCATCCATATCCCTCACCCATTGGGCGGTGGACTGTCCACAATTGAGCAGGACAGCTCAATTGCACGCTAAAGTGCCTTTGGTGCATGCACGGATGAATGCCATGAAATCGGCGATCCTGCCGATTTATGAAAAGGGGCCTTTAAGAGTATTGTAATATTTTGCTTCCAGAGCATAAAAATGATCAAAAACGTGAAATTCCTGCAATAATCATCTTGAGTAGATTGACCGCTTTTAACCGGAAAGCGACTGTTTAATTATTAAACTACAGCGTTTCTATATTCAGGAGGGATCATGAGAGCAGTTGTATACAGAGAGTATGGTTCACCGGATGTTCTTCACCTCAAAGAGGTGGAGAAGCCCACTCCCAAGAGAGATGAGTTGTTAATCAAAGTTCATGCGGCAGAGGCTACAAAAGGTGACTGTGAAATGCGAAGCTTCCACTTTGCAGTAAAGTGGTTCTGGCTTCCGTTACGAATTGCTCTGGGCGTTTTCAAGCCGAGGAACCCGATACTGGGTGGATACTTTGCCGGAGAAGTTGAATCCACAGGTGAAGATGTTTCAAAGTTTAAGAAGGTAGACCAGATTTTCGGAGCAACCAAACTCATGATGGGTGCATATGGCGAATATATCTGTCTGCCGGAGCGCTACACTATTGCACTCAAACCATCCAACATGAGTTTTGAAGAGGCGGCAGTAGTACCGCTGGGCGGCCTGAATGCACTTCATTTTATGAGAAGGGCGAAGATTCAAAGCGGAGATAAGGTTTTGATCAATGGTGCAGGTGGAAGTATTGGTACCTTCGCAGTGCAGATTGCCAAAACAATGGGTGCGGAAGTGACGACTGTGGATAGTACCATTAAAGGGGAGATGCTGCTTAGCATCGGTGCTGATCATTTCATCGACTACAGCAGAGAGACATTCACACAAAGTGGCCAGAATTATGATGTTATTTTTGACATGGTAGCCCGAAGTTCATATTCCGAATGCATGAAAGTACTTAATCCGGGTGGGCGTTATTTGATGGGAAATCCGCGCCTCTCCGACATGCTGAGATCTGTCATGACATCGATGCTGACTGATAAAACTGCAATTTTTGCATTTGCCGGAGAAAAAGAGGAGGAGCTTCTTGCACTCAGGCAGATGATTGAGGATGGTAAGGTCAAATCTGTTGTCGATAAGGTCTATCCGATGGAAGGGGCTGCCCAGGCCCATCGAAGAGTAGAGACCGAACAGAGATTAGGGACGGTTGTTATCTCTACAGGCCAACAGACAAAAAACTGATTTTTTTTTTGGGCCGTTTACTTAATTGGTTTTTGAGGGTTAAGGAGGGGCTTTTAAGAAGATTGTAAGATTTTTCTTTCAGAGCATGAAAATGATCAAAAATATGAAATTCTCACAATAATCTTTTCGAAAAACGCCATTTTAAGCCCTTTTTTATCGGGAATTGTGCTAAATTCCTCTGAAAACATATCCAAAACATCAAATTAACCAAATTTCCGCAATAACCTTTTTGGGCAGGTGTATCTGTTCAGCAATCTAAAATAGATAGTCTATACTAAGTTTTTACAGGGGAATGTGAACAAACTAACTCTACAGAACCATGAGCTTAACATTAATGTATAATGTGAAGAAAGGGGCCGGATTCGGTGGTAAACAGTGCGGTTGTGATTGTTCATGTCTGTCTGGTTATGAAAATAATTAGAGAACGAGGGGGCAGTAATGATAGAAGAGGCAAGATCCTTACATGAAAAAGAGTCGGAAGAGTATTACAATAGTATTGTAAGCGACATATTCGAAATGATGACATATGCCAGAGAAACAGGAAAACTAATACCTGAATCTTTGAGTCAGGACATCTCACGCTTAATCAGTGACAATAGCCATTCAGAGAAAATTGAAAATGTTTATTCCAAGACTGTTTCCCACAGGTTTGACTCTGATGTTGTTGTTGGAAGGGAGGATGATAATGATATCCTCAGATAATATGGAACTGGCGATTAAGATACATGGGGAACTCTCTCGTATTGTAAGACCAGCAAGCCCGGAATCAATTCGGGCAAGTAAGATAAAAAACAATATGACATTGAAGTCTATTATTGGTTTTGGGGCGATCTGTTTTTTATTACTTCCGCTCTCTTTTTTGGTTGCACAAAAAGAACTTGTCCAAATATTTGCAGCGGCTGGACTTGGAATTACATTTCAATCACTTTATACCGCCAATAAATTCTTAAAGACAGCTACTTATGATCCAAAACATGATCAGGGATACATCATCAATTATGCACTTGGCCTGTTTGCGGGTTGTATTCTTGGATATTTTGGCAAAGAGCTGCTCCAAAATGGCAGTGAAAGTGTAATGCTCGCTGCTCCTGCACTTGCATTGATTGGTGGTTATTCTGCCGAAGCTGTTGCACAAATCCTGCAGAGAGTATCTGAGACTCTTGTCACTATGGTTAGAGGATCAAACGATGAAAAGAGTCAGGTGTATGCCGATAAGAAAATTAATGAAAACACAGTGGAACTGGCTGGCCAATTAACTGAAACGCTTCAAGGTGGTTCAGACAAGATGAAGAAAAATATTGAAAAGTTAATTCAGGATTTGTTGAATAAAAAATGATTGGATAATTTCCCTGCAGAGTGAAAAAACTTTTTAGCCAGCAGAGGCTTGGAGAGAAGTTGTTAATTTGGCTGTTTGCTAGTCGCCTGAAACGGGTGCATCCATACCCGAAGCTGCTCTGGCAGCCTTCACCGCCTTGGCAACACGCTCACGCTTGCTGTATCTGCTTTTCTGAGCCTCGGCAACAACAGCGTATTGCGGCTGCTTCATGATTGCTCTCCAGCGCCCGGCATGCTCTTCAATGATAGCGAGTGCCTGATTATGGGAGCTTTGTTCAACCTCTTCGGCCATCGGGACATCGAGATAGCTTCCATGCAGAGGCAGGTTGAGATTGGCATCTGCAAATTTGGTCCTGTTTTTCTCAAACAGAGCTACCATTACCTGCCTGATGGTATAGCGCTTATCAATGCGCAGGCGATTTGCGATGGTGTAGATAGCATCACCAAAGATCACCGGGCCGTAATGAGATGTACGGGCCCATCCGTCAAAGGGGGTGAAGGGCGGGGAGGCCCGGTCAGTCACGCTTGCACCGGTATCGCTCTCTTTATCCACCCGTGAAGTGGCAGGAGCATCCGTTGTAGTGAGGGGCTTCTCTTTTACAGGGGGTATTGAATTTTTCTCTATTGCCTGCACCGGCCGGGCTGCGCGTGAGAGATTCATAAACACCGGATACTGTTTGAAATGCGTAGCGCGGTTGTAACGAACTTTTAGTATCAGGGTGATAAACGGGGCGTTGATACTGGCCTCTGACGAGAGCTCAATCCGGTTACCCTGCATGTCGCTTTTCACATCGGCACGAATCGTTTTGAGTGCTTGATCACGGTGAACGTTATGGGCTCTGTATTCGGCTGGTGTTGCCAGCTCAACAAACAGATTTGAAATCTCTTCATCCTGATCAAGTGCTAACGGAACCTCCGCATAGAAGCTTTCACCCAGATGGCTGACACTGCTGATTTTACCCAGCTCCAAAGCTGTAACATTTGTTGAGAACAGTAATAGAACTGTTGTGATGGCTAAACGCCGGTAATTCTTCAACCCTGACCCCTCTCCACAATCTTTTTCCAATCAGAGAGGATATATGCATAGGCTGCAATTGTAACCTGCTGGTCAGGGTCGGGTTAAAGGTCTCTGATCCCTTTAAAGGTTTTTTGTAAGATTCTGCCTCCAGTGCAGTAAAAAAATCAAAAACGTGGTATTCTCACAAAAATCTTTTCGATCAAGGGCGCTTTGCGTTGAAGGCTCTTCATAATATTAGACAAAAAATACCGGGGCAATGCTGCTCCTGACTGGAAGGTAGAGATGCACTCTTTTGAAGTGATTCACAATCGGGCCGCTGAACGTAAGGGCGGAATGGGTGAATTGAACAAGCTGCTGCCTGCGTTGCCTGATCGTGAGTCGGTGGTAGCATTGGATGAGAGTCGTTTTCTCGCGGAGATGACCCGCTGCATCTTTCAGGCGGGATTTGTCTGGCGGGTGGTTGAACAGAAATGGCCTGACTTTGAGGAGCTGTTTCACGGATTCGACATCAACGCCATTATGGGGATGCAGCCGGATGAGTGGGAGGAGATCGGGCAGGATACCCGCATTGTTCGTAATCGTCAGAAGATCACCTCGATAAGGGTGAATGCCCAGTTCATCGAGGAGAGTTCGCTGGAGTTTGGGGGCTTCGCCCGTCTGATCGCCGATTGGCCGGAAAAAAATCTCATAGGCCTGTTTGACCTGCTCAAAAGACGAGGCTCACGACTGGGCGGAAATACAGGGCAGCGTTTTCTGCGCAATGTGGGAAAGGATACCTTTGTGTTAACCCCTGATGTGGTGGCGTGCCTGCGCAATGGTGGCCTGGGGATCAGCAGCTATCCGACATCCAGGACCGATCTTACTGAGATTCAGGATGTGTTTAACCAGTGGCACGAAGAGACAGCGCTTTCATACACCTACCTGAGCCGGATTGCAGCTTACTCTATTGATAGTGATTGATTCTGGTATCGGCTCCTGAAACGGGGCGTTTAAGAATAGTCTGAGATTTTTCTTGCAGAGCACAAAAAGGATCAAAAACGTGAAATGCTTACAAAAATATTTTCTAAAAAGGCTGTTTCTGATCCTTTTTGGCCGGGAATTGTGCTAAAATCCTTTAAAAACAGATCCAAAACATCAATTTAACCATATTTTAGCAATAATATTTTTGGGTGTTCATCGTCGCCAGTGAGCAACGAGGGCATGTTTGCACTCTTCTGCCCACTCGCAATCACACACCTCTTTCCTGCTGCAGGACTCTTTCAAGTCGGTTTGAAAGCAGGGTGTAGCGCCTTCAGCGAGCTGAATACGCCGGATCAGTCGTATGCTTTGCAATGAAAACACCATTCTTGATAGCGCGCACACTTAGCTTAGTACCGGTCTCCATACGATCCAATATAGCACACCTTAACTTCTCAGAATATCACCTATTCACGTGATGAGGCGAGACAGATTCAGCAGGTTGAGTATGCGACAGTAGAGAGCCCCGCGTTGTTGTGATTGAAGGAGCCAAAACGCCATTTGGAACCATCGCAGGTACCGTGATTAGCGGTATTGCAGGCAGCGCAGTAGGCGATGTCAAAGGAACCCAGATAGCAGCGCTGCCTGGTGGTGCTACGGGTGCAATTGGCTCGGCAGTTGAAGAGGAGGTCACCAAAAGGCAGGTGATTGAGATCGTGCAGGAAGCAGATCCTAAAAAGCCGTTTACAGAAGGTGACCGGGTTCGGATGACCCATAGCAGAGGTGTTGCGCGGGTAGCTCACTAGCGGCTCTGGTGGTGAAATTATGCTATGCTGATATTGAGTAGCGTTTTTGCGTTGCTCTTAAAACGCATTCGCACTGTTTTACGGGAGGTTTTGATATGAAAATGTTTACATCAGCAAAATGGCTGGCCCTTTTCCTCTGTTGTTTTCTGGCCTTTGGCCAAAGCCCGGTAGTTTTGGCTCAGGATGAGACGGAAGAAGAGGAAGAGATGATCCAGACCAGACCAAACCCAATGGATAAGAGTGGTAAAATGGAGCAGAGGATGAACACTCAGCGAAACACTCAAATGCAACAACGGGGTAACAACGCCATGATAAACAAAATGCGTACCGGTGCTGCCGGTGGCAAGACCGCTCGTCCTGGCGCTGCAATGCAACATCAAAATCGATAAGTCAGGAGTTTCTAGCTGAGTCTGTTTCATTAGTTTTTGAAGTTTTTTGAAGATGAAAAGGGGCCTTAACCGGCAACTTTTAAACTATATTAGTTATTAAAGCGAAAACATATGGCGTACTCAACGGACATGTTTTCTTAGTTAAGCCCCACGGTGGGAAATAAAGAGGCAGATCAAATGCCAGATCAAATCATAGGTTATTACAACTCGCGTAAAGGGAGACTCCTGAAAGAGTTTGATAGAACATTTGTGTTGATCAAACAGTCGCTTGAGGCTCGGTACAGTGAAAAGTTTGTCAGTATCTTTCAGAGAGAGACTCGACAGGAGTTTGAGAAGCTCATTCCGGAGATCCCCTTCATTAAAGGAGGGCGAGCGAGAATGTTGAACGCATTTCTTCTCATCACCGCCCAGGAGCTTGCAGTGTATAAGGCGATGAACAAGCAGGGGAAACCACCGGAAGAGGCGTGGGAACTCTGCCATCGGGCGCTACGATTAAGGGTTGCGGAAATTCCTCATTGGAAGCGGTGGCTGTTGAAGAAGCTCATGTTTTCAAATCTTGTGAAGAGGATTATGGCAAAGCGGGCGAAGCAACAGGAGACGACCTGTTTTGGTGACTTCGAAATCAGGTATTTATTTAGTGAGGAGGGTGATTTCGATGTGGGTGTGAATTATCTTCAATGCGGAAATTATCACTTTGCGCTAAAGCACGGGGGTGAGGCATTTGCTCCTTACATCTGTATGACAGATATCGTCTTAAGCGATGCCATGGGATGGGGCCTTACGCGCACTCAGACGCTTGCAGATGGGTGTGATTACTGCGATTTCAGGATGAAAAGTGGAGCTGTAACAAAAATCTCCTCGAAAACTATCAAAGTGCAGGAGACGATTGAGAGAATTCGCCGTGCGGAGATTGAACAGGGCAGAGTAATAGATGGCTAAGTTTCAGAGAATTTCAGGGACAGTATATTTCATGAAGCATTTTTATTCGGGATTGTTTCAAAATTCTTAAAAATAGTTCCGTAAGTTATTCTTGCCCCACTAATTAGGTGAGCCAACAGGATATATCGCGGCCACTTTCACCTCTCCATTGAATGGTTCTCTGCTTGTCCAGCTTCCTTTGCCATCCGGCTCAACATCTGAAGAACTAAAATAGTAGGCCTCACCAAGCCAGGAGTCTGCCTTGGCTATTCGACCATCTTTCACGGTAAGTAGTGAGCCGACCTCCAGCTCAGGCATATCATTACCGACAGTTGCCAGCACATTTAGACATGCTCCGGTAAAGAGTGATCCCTCATCGGATTCAAAAGCCATAAGCAATAAATGATTTTGAACAGAAATGAACCCCTCGTTCTCTATCCCGAATCCGTTTGCCAGCAACCAGTCACCCATGGGTTTCATGGCACCATCTTCGAATGCAGCACACGCAAGCGTATAGTGTTGATCATGTCGGATAATGGCTGCCTTAAAGTCTGTGACGGCTTTGCCATTGACATGCCCGGCAATATGTATTTCCCTTGTTTGCCGATCAGGCCTGGTTGGGTTTTTCCACTCCAGCGTAACGGTTGAACCGTCTGCGTTTTGTATCTCCTTACCATTACTGGTGATCCAGACTTTCAGTGTTGAGTACTTTCGCACTCTGAACTGGACTCTAAGTTCATTACCACGTACGGCGCTATCTACATCATGTGGTTCCACTGTCCATTTATACGATCCCATAATTGATTCTCCTTACCCTGAATTATTACTCACTGAGCAGAGCTGCACTCTGTTATTTAGATTATGGCCCCGGCAGGCTTGTTTGACTCGCTACCGAGACCAATAACCATGTTAAGAGATAGTTAGTTAACTGGAGTTGTCGTAATTTCCAGGTTGGGTTAACCGACCTCTTCCTCCACATCACCCTCGCCGAGCATCTCTGCGTACTCTTCATCAGCGCAAGTGACCCAGGCGCGTACGGATACGTAGCCAACACATGTGCAGCGTTTGCCAAGATTGGTGGGATAGCAACGTGGATCAGGGTCTGCATCAGAAATCTGACCATTGCCATCTTTTATGTGATTGGGAGAGCAGTCGTCGAAGTCCTGACGCCACTGCATGGCCTCATCCCATAGTTTTTGGTGGGCAACAGCAGCCAGTGCGTGCCAGCGTGCTCTGGCTTTTGCACAAGCAAGGCCATGAGGGCTGGATGCCCGGACTCTTATTTTTCTTCGGAACTCTTTTTCAAATGTCTCACTAGCCATAACAGTGATCTCCTTAGGTGGAGAAATCATCCTGATTTAATTGCTCTTACTGAGTATGATCTTCCTAACCGCTCCTTCATATAGTATGGCACAAACGATTAAGAGCACAAATTTGAGCGTTCCACGATTACAGAAAGCATGTTGGACAAACGCATCTGTTCAGCAATTCGACATATTCAGTCTATAATCATCCTCTATTACGTATTTTCAAAGCGGGAGGAGAAAGATGTCGGAATTGACCTTGATCATTGGAAATAAAAACTACTCCTCATGGTCTCTCAGGCCGTGGATATTTTTAAAGCAGAAGCAGATTCAGTTTAATGAGAAACGGGTCGCACTATTTACCGAGACTACCAAAGAAGAGCTGTCACAGTATCACTCCGATTATAAAGTTCCGGTATTGCAGGATGGCGATATGATGGTGTGGGATTCGTTATCCATCCTTGAATATCTATCTGAGACATATCCAGACTCTAAAGGCTGGCCGGATGACCCGGCGGCACGTGCGTTTGCAAGATCGGTGAGCTGTGAGATGCACTCCAGCTTTATGAATGTAAGGGCAGAATTTCCGATGAACTGTCGGAAGAGATTCCTCAATATCAAACCTTCAACTGCAGCTACTCGGGAGATTGAAAGGATCAGGTCGCTTTGGCGGCATTGCCGCTCTCAGTTTGGCCAGAGTGGGGAGTGGCTGTTTGGCGAGTATTCGATTGCCGATGCTATGTTTGCGCCCATTGCTCTTCGCTTTGATGGTTATGCGATAGATCTTGAAGGTGTTGAGAAGGATTATGTGCAGAGTGTATTAAATCAGCCGGCTATCGTGGCATGGATTGAGGCAGGAAAGGCAGAGCCGGAAGTGATTGAGGCTGATGAGGTTTAAGGCCGAAACAGGGGCTTTTTGAACGAGGTTGTTGTTTAAAAAATATTTGAAAATATATGCAGGTCATATGAGTGACACACGCTGTGATTATGATGCCACCTACGCAATGGAGTGCCTGATCTAATCATGAAGATTGTGGAGAGAGTCATGTCAGTTGCATCAGATACCGGAATAGATGGTTGTGGAGTCTCCAGGCTTAAATCAGCCGAAAATATTGAAAAAGATATCATCGGAAATATCGGAAATCTTGATAGCTCCAAGATCACTTTTGATATCAGCAGATACGATTTGTCTGCAAAATTTAAGTTGTCTAAAGTTTCAAAGGGAATCCACTCGAAAACGTTCAATGATTTTATTATGTCGCATGTGAAAGTTGGAAGATATCCGATTTTGATTAAAGATATACTGAAAGGGAAAGAGCGTGTTAGCGATCGCCATATCTATGATCTCTCTATGAAGATCGCATCTGATAATGATCTGTTAAAAGATTTTGTTATTTATGCATTGGTTAAGGAGCTGGAGGCAGCAAATAAAATCGCTAATCACGATAGTTTGAGTCAATCCAAGGCGGAGCGATTTGAAACCAGAATTCACTGCTTTAATGCGATCTACAAAAATATTTTTTCAAATGCAGACGCTCAGTTAAAAGAGCGGTTAACCCACGCCATCCGCAGTGAAAAGGATATAGCGGATCTGGTTAAAATTTATCCCAGAAGCTTAAGGTTAAGTGCGGCATATATTGTTTTCGGTCTGGGCGGCCTGTTTATTGTGTTGTATTCGTCGGCGCTCTTTTTTATTGATTCACAAGCATCTCTATTGGGGATCTGGAAATTTATCGGCTTGAATTAACGAATGAAACTCCGAAGCTATGGTCTACTTTGGATCAACATCGGCATAGAGAATGATGCCATTAACTTTGTCTTCATACACTTTCATCCAGATATTGTTGCCGTAGTTTGCATCGGAGAGCATCACTCTTTTGATAGGAGCGCGAACTTTTCGCGTGCCACCGTTTTCGGCGATAAGCAGGGTGCAGAGGCCAGCTACAGAATAAAACTCTGACTCTTCATCAGACTCATTGTCGAAGCTGAAGTGGCAGTTCAGGCCACCATTTGAAAGTACACCTTTGACCATTCGCATGGCATCGACCTGAAGATTGATCATGTCCTTGTCCCGAATCGGAGGTGTACGATTTAAAAAAATAATATCTGCGTTCGACTCCATTGATGCCAGCAAGTCGCTGTATTTACCCATGATTATCGGATCAAATTCGAATGTTGCATTCCGTTTTTCAAATGCGGCAATATTGAGTCTTACTTCATCATAGGCCATGACCGATCCGGGTAGCATGATCATTGCAATGAATAAAATGGATAGCGTTTTTAGTAACGGGGAGATTTTCATATTAGCCTCACAGAGCCCGAATCAGAAGCAGTGCTTCTTTTGAGAGCTGTTTGATTTTTAGTTCCATTGCAACTTCCAGACGTTTGATTTCAGACTCAGGCATGCCCAGATCCTGCAGGTCGGAGAGATCACGCGTGGATTTTGCAATCTCACGCATCTTGGCCAGAACAGTGCGTAGCTGGGTCATTTTATAGTCGCCGGTGAATGCTTGTTTACGAGCAAAGCTGATTTCACCTTGAGCAATGCTTGGCTGAACCGGCAGCATGAAGATGAGAAGAATAATCCAGATCGAAGAAAAGCAGCGCATGATTCCCCCTCCAATGGTAAAAGTGATCGAACCATGCAGTCGCTATATGGCAAGTGTGTGACACATGATGCACTGCTTGATTGAACATTGAGTCTAGGTTGAGACAGAGGGGTTGCGGTTATGTGATACTGAATTGTTTTATTGGGTTTGATAAGCGGCGAGTGAGAAACCACATGCCACATTTCTTTGCTATACTCGAATAACATTTCCCTGTTTTTGGAGGCTTACTATGAAAAAGGTATTGATTGGCGTTACTGCTCTGGTGTTGGTGTTGGTTGTTGGGTTGGCCGTTGTCTATTCGAACCTTGATGCAATCGTGAAAGATGCGATTCAGACATATGGCTCGGAGGCGACAAAGACAACTGTCAGTGTTACTGATGTGAAACTGAAGCTGGAAGCTGGCGAAGCAGCAATCAGTGGCCTGAAAGTGGGTAACCCTGCCGGATTCAGTGATCCGAACATCTTTGAACTGGGGCTGATCAGCACAAAGATTGATACCTCCACAATTAATCAGAACCCGATCATTATTGATGAAATTATTATCAAAGCGCCTGCCGTGGTCTATGAGATCAATAAAGACGGGCTTTCCAATGCGGATGTGCTGAAGAAAAACCTCGGTGTTGGATCAAACAGTGGTGCTAAGACGTCTGCCTCAGATAGCGGTAGCGATGAGCTGAAGATGATTATTCGTAAACTGGTGGTTGAAGGTAGCACAGCCAAGGTTCGCATTGCTGCTCTTGGAGATATGGAGCAGAGCGTGAAACTGCCTCGTATTGTCATGACCGATGTGGGCAAGAAGAGTGGTGGTGCAACGGCGGCTGAAGTTGCTGAGATACTCTCTTCGAGGATGCTTGGTAATGTGAAGGGTGCTGTCTCCAAGATTGGCGTTGGTAAATACCTGGGTAAATCCGCGGACGCCTTTACAGGCGCAGCAGGCAAGCTTGGTGAAGTCGGTGGCGGCGCTGCAGAGAGAGTAGGTGGTGCGTTGAAAGGGATGTTTGGCAATTAGAACAGCAAGCTTTGAGGTGTCCTTTGATACGGGCCGCAACTGTCGGGATTCTGCTATAATTGGTATAGACTCCGAAATGATGTAATGGAGCAGATCATAAGATAAGGGAGACGAGTTATGGCTATTTCCAATACGCTTAAACGTTATCTCGACCAATCCGGGATCGCCTATGAAGCTATTCAGCATCACCTGGCTTTCTCCAGTCAGAAAATTGCTGAGGCAGCGCATGTTTCAGGCGAACGGCTTGCCAAAGGGGTGCTGCTTCGTGATGGTATTGGATACTTGCTGGCAGTGCTTCCCTCACCACTGAGTGTTGATGTGGATGAACTCAGTGAACAGCTCGGCCGCAATCTTGATCTGGTCGAAGAGGGTGAGATTCACCAGCTCTTTCCTGACTGTGATCCCGGTGCAGTACCACCGATTGGTGATGCTTACGAGATTGAGGTGGCGCTTGATACAGAGCTGTGTGATGAGCCGGATATCTATTTCGAAGCAGGTGATCATGTTGGTCTTATCCGGGTTGGCGGCACCGATTTTCAGACACTGTTGAAAAACGCTCAGCATCTTCGTTTTGCACATTAGTATCTAACACCATGCCTTGCCGCTGTTTCGGTTAAGCTGTAGCAGGAGGCATGTGCTTTTCAGCTTCAGCCAGTTTTATTGTTGGTGGCTCGCTCACCCTGCTCGGTGTCGTGACGCTGAAACATGCAACCAAAAGAGCAGAGCTTCCGTTTGCATCAATCCCGCTGCTCTTTGGTATTCAGCAGAGTGTTGAGGGCCTGCTCTGGCTCTCCATTCAACAGGATATGGCACTGCTCAAGACAGCCATGACCTATATCTTCACCTTCTTCTCACATCTGCTTTGGCCTGCCTTTGTACCGTATGCCATTGCTTTGATGGAGAACAGGCCGGGGAGGGATCTTGCAATGTGGCGCAGTAATCTGATGTGGGGGTTCAGGGGTGTCGGTGTTGTGGTTGCGATGCTGCTGCTGGCACTGGTTGCTACACAACCACTTATGGCGGTGGTGGATCGGCACATCATCTATGTGACACCATTCTTCTATGACTGGCCGGTGATGCTGCTCTATATTGCGGCCACCTGTATCGTCGCCTTCTTCTCGACGTATCCTCTAATCCGGCTCTTTGGGCTAACGGTGCTGGCCTTCTTTTTTGTCTCCTACTGGTTTTACACTGAGGCTTTTTTCTCGGTCTGGTGCTTCTTTGCCGCGATCACCAGTCTGATCGTCTATATACATTTTAGGCGGACAAAACATGAGCGTGAGATGATGGTTGAAAAAGTTGTGAAGGACAGGTTATGAATTACGAAATTGTTGATACGATTATTGCCCCGGATGACCGGCTGGAGCTGCTCTCCAAGCTGGAGGTTAGCCAGCTATTAAACAGTAGCTCCGGAGGCCTCTATCACGTGTTTAGAAACTGCTCGCTGGCGGTGTTGAACAGTGATGCTGATCTGGATGATGGGCGGATACTGCTTGAACGATACAGAAGTTTCGAAATCTATGTCAGGCAGGTTGAGCGCGGCATCAAGCTTGAATTAGTCAACGCACCGGCCAATGCCTTTGTCGATGGCGTGATGATTAAGGGTATCCATGAGCACCTCTTCTCCGTATTACGGGATATCGTGTTTACCCATGATGAGATTATGAATAATCAGAATATCGATCTCACCAGCTCCGAGGGCATTACCAATGCGGTGTTTTATATTTTGCGTAATGCCAAGGTGCTCGGTCTGATTCGGGAACCGAAGCTGGTGGTCTGCTGGGGTGGTCATGCGATCAGCCGTAATGAGTATGACTATACCAAAACTATTGGTTATGAGATGGGGCTGCGTGGGTTGGATGTCTGTACTGGATGTGGGCCGGGTGCGATGAAAGGGCCGATGAAAGGGGCAACGATTGCTCATGCCAAGCAGCGGGTTCATGACGGACTCTATCTGGGTGTCAGTGAGCCTGGAATTATTGCCGCAGAGGCGCCCAACCCGATCGTTAATAATCTGGTGATTATGCCGGATATTGAAAAACGGCTGGAGGCATTTGTTCGTGCCGGGCACGGCGTGGTTGTGTTTGCCGGCGGTGTAGGGACGACTGAAGAGATTCTCTATCTGCTCGGTATTCTGCTGCACCCTGACAACCGGGATATATCGTTGCCTGTGATTTTGACCGGGCCCGAGTCAGCCAGAGATTACTTTACTCAGATCAACGGCTTTATCGGAGAGACACTTGGCCCGGAGGCACAGAAGATGTACCGGGTGATCATCAATGATCCGGCCCTGGTGGCACACACGATGCGCAGCGGTATTGAGCAGGTGCGAGAACAGCGAAAAAGTATAGGTGATGCATACTATTTTAACTGGTCATTAAAAATTGATCATGAGTTTCAGAAGCCGTTTGCACCGACCCATGAAAATGTTCGAAATCTTGCGTTGCATAGTGATCAACCCGCTTATCTTCTGGCTGCAAATCTTCGGCGTGTGTTTTCAGCGCTGGTTGCCGGCAATGTTAAGGATGAAGGGATTCGTGCCATTGAAGAGCACGGTGATTTTGAAATACATGGTGATCGCAGCATCATGGAACCGGTGGACCGACTGTTGGCTTCGTTTGTTGAGCAGGGTCGCATGAAGATGACGGCCAACAGCTACAAATCGTGTTACAAAATTATAACATAAAAAAATGGGCAAACTGTCTGTCCGGGCAATAACCTGCTAAAAGTAGATGTGGCAGGAGGGGAGTATGCAATATGTTGAGTGTATTCATTGTCGGAAACGTTATGCGGCTAACCAGAAGTTTAGGGATGCTATTGGCAGAAAAGTGCGCTGCAGCGCATGCGGAAAGGCGTTTCCCATTGTTGTTTATCATGCAAAACCGGAAGCTGCCGATTCAGCAGGCAGGATAGAAGCCTTTGAAGAAGCTTAGCTGTGCCTGACCTGACGTTTGTTAAATACTGATGTCTGTTTGCGAGGCGTGGATAAGGAGCTCCGCTCCACTCTGGTATGCACATATGGTTTGAGGAAGTTAGGCAGTTTCCTTCCCTCCAGCTTCATCACATCCCTGACCATGATCTCAGCCAGTTGTTTGTCTGCGTGACCCTGCTCGACAAGATAACTGAACAGCAGCCCAGCCAGCCGATCCAGTGAAATTTTCCATGTGCTCTGTGTCTCTGCATATATCCAGATTGAGAAGGCATGGAACTGCTCAAATACATCGCCATCCGGCCAGAGCAGCGGGAGACTCTGTTTGAAGTTGCCGCTGTTGTAGAAGAGATTCCAGAAACGGGCAAAGCGTTTCATTTGCTGGATATCTTCAAAACTTAACAGGTCATTTTTCAGAATGTCGTAGGGAGGCGTCTCAGCGTAGACCATGCCAAAGACCTCATCATGGCGGTTCAGCGTGGTGCCGGAGAGTTTTTTCAGGATTCCAATCTGAATCTCTGAGCCGGTCATACTATACAACTGGTTCAGGTTGTTGCCGAAGCTCTTAAGGCTCTCTCCGGGCAGTCCGACAATCAGATCAAGATGCATGTGGGCGGAAGTCTCATGCTCCAGAAAACGGATGTTCTTCTCAATTTTTTCAAGCTTCAGATTTCGCTGGATGTTCCTGGCGACTTCCAGATTCAGGGTCTGGATACCGATCTCAAGTTGCAGTGAGGTTGGTGGGAATTTTGCGATTTTCTCTTTCAGCACTTCAGGAAAGTGGTCGGGGATCACCTCGAAATGGACAAAGCAGGACTCTTCACTGCTCTCAATCTTCTGCAGGAAGAAATCGAGCAGTCGGCTTGCGATCCTGATGTTGAGGTTGAAGGTACGATCAATAAATTTAAAACTGCGTACACCACGCTGCCACAGGCTCTCAAGTGCATTTAGAACCTGGTCACAATCAAAGTTTCTCACCTTCTCATCAATCGAGGAGAGACAGAACTCGCAGAGAAACGGGCAGCCACGTGATGCCTCGACATAGATATAGCGGTTGGCGATATCCTCATCACTGTAATAGTCATAAGGCAGTTTAATCGCATTCAGATCAACCGGGGCAGCTTGAATCACTCTTGATGTCGGCGTCAGGCCACCCATAATTGCTCCGGCCAGCTCTGCAAAAGCGGTGTCACCTTCTCCCTGAATGATGAAGTCAGCAGCGTCAAAGTTGACCCTGATCGGGGTGTAACTCACCTCTGGCCCGCCGAGGATCACAATGGTTTCAGGGGATACCTTTTTGATGGTGGTTACTAGTTCGACGCTCTGGGTCGCGTTCCAGATATAGACACCGATACCGATAACCTTCGGGCTGTAACTTAACAGCTTCTCGGCAATATCCTGAATGTTCTCATTCATGGTGAATTCGCAGATTTCCGTCTCACTCTGCAGTCCACCCATATTGGCAAACAGACAACGCAACCCGATGGCGCTATGGGTGTAGCGCGCATTGAGCGTGGTGAGCAGGATATTGGTTTTCAGCATGACGGTTAAACTCCGACAGAAACGTGACCTGAGGCCATGTTGCCGCAGTAGGAGATTAACTCAAAGGAATCTCTCTGTTGCCCTGAGATCAGTCGTCCCAATAACCGAAGTTGGGGATTAATACCCCGTCATCATCGAAGCTACCTTTTTTTGCATCGGTATGACATGCATTGCAGTTACTGAGCAGGCGTACATCTTTGTTGCCAGTAATCATTTTTGCAGGTATCTCGTAGTGTTTACGTTTGATGTAGGGTACTTCGGTGATTTTCAGCGGTGTTTCATCGGCTTTGAGAGAGCGGGCGATTTTTACCGAGCGTTTGTAGAAGGAGTTCTCGGCTGCATATTCTACAAGAAAGTTGAGAACTTCCAAACGATCCCCTTCAGGCAGTTCTGCATTTTCACCGAAGTGATTTTCCAGGCTTTCAGGCAGCATCATTTTTCTCCATGAGCGTGCTGGCAGCAGCCCAGGCTGATAGGCGAAGTGGCACTCGCCGCAACTCTCCTCATAGAGAGGTGTGTTCACCTGTTCGACCCCTTTATGGCTAAAAGGTGATGCATTTGCCGAAGTGGTAAACAGCAGAAATGAGACAGTGAGAAGTAGAATTTTATATTTCATCAGATATAACTCCAGAATCTTTTATTGGGCTTTCAGATAGGTGAGAAAGTCGCCCTTTTCCTGGGCTGTGCACTCTCTCCCCCAGGTCCATTTGCAGTTGCGCAGGAACCATTTTTTAATCTTTTTCGCTTTCTGGTAACGTTCAGGGTTGACTGACAGGGCCATCGGTTCAATCACTTTCCCTGTTTTGAAATGGGTTCCCTGACTTTTCAGATTACTCTGATGACAGGTTGAACAGCTGCGCTCTTTACCATCTTTTGTTCGAACTTTTTTGTTCCATAGTGCTTTAACACCAGTGGCACTGAAATCTCCAGCTCCTTGGCTTCGATATTTGGCAAGCATCTCCGGAATAGCTCCTTCATTGGCTACTGTGCCGGTAGTTAGAGAGCAGAGAAACAAAAGTAAGATGGCTGGTTTGATTATTAAGTTTACCATTCGAAAAGGACTCCTGTCTCCATGAGTGCGAAACCGCCAATGCCAGCAGCTGCATGCATACCTTTACCATTGGTTGCCAAGGCAGCTGTATAGGCGAGTGTGCCTGCAATGGTTAGCAGGACATGAAGGTTGTCTGGGTCTGTCCATCCGTTTTTTAGATTGAAGTCATCACCATGGACATAGAATCCGTTAGCAATTGCAGCACCACCAAGTGCTGCTGCAGTGATACCCAAGGCACGATGTAGATTTACCTTACTTGATGATGCCCGGACGTTACCTTCAGATTCGGGTCTGGAGAGGCCAGCAGCACCGGCAAAAAGAAGTGAGCCGAAACCGAGGTATTTGTGAACACGTTCACCTGACAGCCAGCGTTTCTGTTTACTGATGCGTGGATCAGTTTCGCTGTAGGTGGCAGTGCCATTTCTTTCTGCATCAGCTTGTGCCAGCATGATACTATCCTGAATACTGAAGGGAGGGTGAGATTCAAGCTTAAGCCCGTTGGTTGCAGCATTGGCTGCAAACAGTGGAAGTATAGTGGCTATGGCGAAAGCTGTCAGACCTGAAAGAGATTGTAGGCGCATATTCTAATATTCTCCAGTTATGTTTAAATGGTGTGTGAATCTAATGTGGTATCACTTAAAAATCGGGCGCATTATCATCAAAAGGTCCGGTCTGTCTATGTGATAATGATCACTTAACAGCTATCTTCTTTTCTTTCCATTCCACATTGATAAGGGAAGGTTTTCACGGTGCTTGAATGAGGCAAGTGCCACACCAGCCAGGTGCAGTATAATTAGAAGCAACAGTAAGTTTGTGGTCGTTTCATGAATCAGCCGGCATGCTTTTGCCGTGGTGGCGTCAAAGTCGATTCCGATGGCCCAGAGCGGCCCCTCATACTCACCCCAGGTAAGCATGACGAATCCAGTGGCGACCATGATGGTCAGTAGTGACAGAAGTGCAAAAATCATTACAGCTCCGGCCGGATTGTGCCCCAGATAACGTGCCTCATTTCCGGATAGCATACTTTTGATATATCTGATTATTGTCGGCAGTGGATAGGTAAAGCTGTTGAAACGGGCATAGCCAGAGGCAGTGAAGCCCCATGCAGTGCGACCGAACAGGAGCAGCGTTAGCAGGTAGGAGAGCAGAAAATGAATCTCATCATGTTCGTAGGTGGCACTGAAATAGAGAAGTATGAACAGGGTTACCAGACTCCAGTGAAAAAATCTGACAAACTTGTCCCAGACATGAACAAACTGTTCTGTCATCTGATCCTCCGTAGTGGTTTAGTTGTGTAACCTTTTATACTCTCTTCCAGAGAGACCTGACGGTGGATGCGAATGTTGCCTCTTTGGGAAATTAACTCAATTAATTTAACTGAGCTGAATATCACGGGTGGAGCGTTGATGTGGTGGGTCAATACTTCGCATGATCAGTTTCAGTACTTTCTCCGACTCTTTCCGGTAGGTGGTCAGCTTGCCGCCATAGATAGCGAGGTATGAAGGCTGTTTGTCATTGTCTGTCAGGATCACCGTCTCACGACTGCTGCCAAATGCCACCCCTTCACTCTTTGGTAGCACCCTCAGGCCACAGAAAGTGAGGAAGATATCGAGCTTGCCGCAGGGGTTCTCCGGGAAGTAGTGGTTATAGGTGGTAAGGATGTCATTGATTTCACTCTCGGTCGGTTTTGCATTGGCCGGATCACCATCAAACGCTGTCTCGGTAGTGCCTGCCAGTGTTTTGTTTTTCCAGGGCCTGAAAAACATGACCCGCCCATCCAGTGATTCGGTATAGATGTAGCCGGGAGAGGGTCGATTAAGCAACAGGTGGCTGCCCTGTACAAGCTGGAGCCCCATGCCTGGTGGTGTCGGTTCGATAGTCTCGCTCACCCTGTTAACCCACGGGCCACCGGCGTTGACCAGAATCTTTGCCTTTATCTGATGACCATCCGACAGCTCTACCGTCCAGAGTGAACCGTCGTAAACGGCACGTTTCACCCTGGTCTCTTCACGGATGTTACAACCAAATGATTGGGCTGAGGCGGCTACTGCACGGGTCAGGGCAGCATCGTCGGTGGATGCATCCTCATAGGCGAGCACAGCACGCAATCCCTCTCGGGTCAGGCCGGGAACAGCTGTGGCCCAATCTGTTTTGCTGAGCCATTTGAAACGGGATCGGCCACCGGAGAGGATGAAGTAGAGCAGAAGGCCTGCTGCAACCATCCAGGGTGGGCGCTTGCTGCCTTCGTAGATCGGGATATGAAACCACTCACGGGTAACGAGTTTAGGTGCCAGCTTCAGTAGCCGTTCACGCTCACTTAATCCCTCATAGACCAGCTTAAGATTAAACTGCTCCAGATAACGTAGACCCCCGTGGATCAGCTTGGTTGATTGACTGCTGGTGCCGGATGCAAGGGTGCGCTGTTCAACCAGCATGGTGCGATAGCCACAGACAGATGCTGCCTGCGCCACACCGCAGCCATAAATGCCACCACCGATGATCAGAATATCGATATCAGGTTGTTTCATTCACTCCAGCTCGCTTACCATTCTGGAGAAGTGGTTGGTTTCAATCAGTTCAGCTCCCTTTTGCATGAGCTCGGCTGCCATCTCAGCGCTGTTGACGGTATACAGCCCCACTTTTACACCGTTGCTCTGCCAGCTCTCAATAGTTGCTGCTTCGGAGTAGGGCATGAAAATATAATCGAATGCTGACTCCGGTTGCTCACTACCTTCGGCCACCCAGCCACTACGGCAGTTCATCAGCTTGCGGCAGGCATCAACAATGCCGCCAGCCTCACTGATCAGAACGATTTGGGGCAGAAGTATCTCGGGAATCGATTTGCAGAGGGTGACGGCAATGTCGGCATCACTGATTCGGTTTCGGACATCGGGCTTAATCTCAATAAAGAGTGTCATCCCCGGACGTCTCTCCAGCCATGTCAGTAGTCTGGAGAGGGTAAGTAGTTCAAAGCAGGTATGGCAGAGCTCTTTCAGGTCAATCAGATCAAGCAGCGAGGCGTGTAGCTCCAGATTGCAGAGCCGCTTGAGAGAGTCATCATGCATGATGACCGGGATCAGATCGCGGGTAAACTGGATATCGCACTCGGCAAACCTGGCACCTGAATCGGCAGCCTTCATAAAGGCGCTGAATGTGTTCTCAATACCATGATCCTGATCGCCACGGTGGGCTACCAGCCAGGATTTTGGATTGTCGGGACTCTTTTTCATACCTCTTCTGATTGTGGTTCAATAGTTTAAAAACGTAAAGTCGGGTGGGGCGGTTTGCGTCACATCTATGAATGCGTAACCTGCGCCTATGTCTGAAAGCTCATTTGCCGTTGCGCTTGTCCACTATCCGATCCTGAACCGGAAGGGGGAACGCTCTACCACGGCGATCACCTCGATTGATATCCACGACTTTGTCCGTACCTGTGCGATGTATGATGTTGGGCCAGTCTATATGGTGCACCCGGCAGAGGGGATGCATGCGTTGGTCAAAGATGTTGCCGGCTACTGGCTTGAGGGTGCAGGCGGGGAGCGAAACCCGGGGCGGACCGAGTCGATCAAGTCGCTGAAACTGGCGAAAAGTTTGGAAGAGGTACTGAGTGAAGAGGATTACACGCTCTGGTACACCTCTGCCACACCACCTGAGAATGAGCAGGAAGATGTTACTAAGTTACCGGAAAAAGAGGGGAAACACCTGATTGTGTTTGGTACCGGTTCAGGGCTGGATTATACGGAGATGCCGAAGCCAAATGGATGGTTGTCACCGATTGAAGGGATCGGTATGGTTCGCCACCTTTCTGTAAGGGCTGCTCTGGCAATTTACCTGGACAGGCTTACACAGAAACGATGCCAGCTAGGCATCGAACCCATGGATGGGTGAGCAGATCAGCCGAAGAATGAGAGCTGATTTGTGAGGATATGAAAACCACGTTTTCATATCCGTTGGAGCAAAAAAACAGTGATGTTTGTTTGCGGCCAAAAAATTGGAGGCAGTATAAATGCGTGCTTTAGATGATGTAACAAAAGACCAGATTCGTGGCGATATCCCGGTGTTCCGTGAAGGTGATACTGTGAAGGTAAACGTCCGTGTTGTTGAGTATAAAGAGATCAAGGGCGGGAAGACTGAAAGCCGTGAGCGTGTTCAGGCTTATGAGGGTGTTGTAATCGCTCGTCATAACAAGGGCATCTCCAGCAGCTTTACGGTTCGCAAAATCTCTAACGGTATTGGCGTAGAGCGTGTTTTTCCGCTGCACTCACCACTGCTTGAGAGTATTACAGTAGTTCGTCGCGGCATGGTTCGTCGTGCTAAGCTCTACTATCTACGTAATCTGTCTGGTAAGGCAGCACGTATTCGCGAGCGTCGTTACTAAAATCGGCCTCGGTTTCTCGACTGAGAGAGACAAAGAATACCGTAGTATTTAATATAAAAGAGGCCCATGATGGGCCTCTTTTTGTATCACAAAAGTGTTAATAGAATTTGTAGAGGGAGATAGATAGCCATGTCTGACCGTTCCGATTTCTTTCAGGCTGACCTGAGTGACGATATTGTAGTCAATGCCATCAAGGATGAGCTTGGCCGCCAGCAACATACGCTGGAGCTGATTGCCAGTGAAAACATTGTCTCCAGGGCAGTGATGCAGGCACAGGGTTCAGTGATGACCAATAAGTATGCAGAGGGCTATCCCGGCCGTCGCTACTACGGTGGTTGCGAACATGTCGATGTGGTTGAGGCGCTGGCGCAGGAGCGTGCCAAAGAGATCTTTGGCGTGAAGCATGCGAATGTGCAGCCGCACTCCGGCTCTCAGGCCAATATGGCAGTCTATATGGCTGTGTTGCAGCCGGGCGATACCATTATGGGTATGGACCTCTCTCATGGCGGGCACCTGACTCACGGCTCTCCGGTCAACTTCTCCGGTCGCCTCTATAACGTGGTGGCTTATGGCGTGCGCGAGTCGGATGAGTTGATCGATTACGATGAGATGCAGGCACTGGCTGATGAGCACAAACCGAAGATGATTATCGGTGGCGCATCGGCTTATGAGCGTGAGATCGATTTTGCACGCATGCGTCAGATTGCCGACTCGGTTGGTGCAATCCTGTTCGTTGATATGGCTCACTATGCAGGCCTGATTGCAGCAGGAGCTTATCCATCTCCGGTTGGGCACGCGCATGTGATTACTACAACTACACACAAAACTTTGCGCGGCCCGCGTGGCGGCATGATCCTGACTGACGATGATGAGCTGGCGAAGAAGCTGAACTCACGCATCTTCCCTGGTATTCAGGGTGGCCCGCTGATGCATGTGATTGCAGCAAAAGCTGTGGCATTTGGTGAAGCACTGGGTGAACAGTTCAATGCAGATCAGAAGCAGGTTGTGAAGAATGCCCGTGCTCTGGCAGAGACATTGACTGCAGGCGGTCTGCGTGTGGTTTCAGGCGGTACCGATTGCCATATGTTCCGTGTTGATGTGCGCCCACAGGGGATCACCGGCAAGGTGGCTGAAGAGGCGCTTGAAGCTGCTGGCATTACCACCAACAAAAACACCATTCCGTTTGATCCGGAATCACCGTTTGTGACTTCAGGCATCCGTATCGGAGCATCAGTTGTGACGGCTCGTGGCATGAAAGAAGATGAAGCGCGCGAAATCGGTGCAATGATTTTGAAAGTGCTGGCATCACCTGAAGATGCGGCGGTGCATGCGACAGTGTTTAACGAAGTGAAAGCTTTGACTGACCGTTTTCCAATCTACGTTGATTAGTCAGGACTGACGTTTTGCACTGTCCATTCTGCGCCAATGACGATACTCGCGTGATCGATTCACGTGTGGTTGAAGATGGTGCGGCGGTTCGCCGTCGCCGTGAATGTGAAGTGTGCGGCAAACGCTACTCCACCTATGAGCGGGCAGAGCTTCGCCTGCCTATGGTAGTGAAAAAAGATGGCACTCGTCAGGCATTTAATGTTGAGAAGATTCGTGGTGGACTGCAGAAAGCGTTGGAGAAGCGCCCCGTGTCGGCTGATAATCTTGAACAGGCAGTGAATAGCATTTTGCGCTCGGTGCAGGAGTTGGGTGAATCCGAAATTCCGGCTGAGAGTGTAGGTGAGTTTGTGATGCAGCAGTTGCAGGGGCTTGATGGTGTTGCCTATGTCCGTTTCGCATCGGTCTATCGTGAATTCAAGGATGTGGATGATTTCCTCGCGGCAGTTAAAAATGCGATGGCGGATAAGTGATTGTTTGAACCGAACAGGTGCTTCCATGTGCCTGTTCTTTGATGAGCTGCTAAAACGTGGTTTTACCAGCTCTCACTAAATCAGTTGCATACTGATTTAGTGCAACTTTTTCCCGGGTTGTATGGGTGCTCTGATAATATGCATGCACCATTTGGAAGAAGATGGAATTTGTCCCATGGATGGGCTCACAAAATCAGAGGGTGATTTTGTGAGCAAAGCGAAACCGCGTTTTTGCTTTGTGTAAAAGAAAGCTGCATGGAGGCGGTTTTCGTATCAAACAAATTGGAGTTTGTGATGGCTTTAAATATCGCAGTGTTGCCGGGTGATGGCATTGGAAAAGAGATTGTCGATGAGGCACTAAAGGTGCTTGAGATACTTAATGACCGCTTCGGTCTTGATGCTACGTGGGAAGAGGCCCATATCGGCGGTGTCGGCTACGATGAAGCAGGTGATCCATATCCCGAGGCAACTCAGAAGCTGGTTAAGGCATCTGATGCAGTACTTCTTGGCGCTGTAGGCGGCCCAAAATGGGAGTCGTTGGATAAGCCACTTCGCCCCGAAGCTGGTCTGTTGCGTATCCGCGAAGATCTCGGGCTGTTTGCCAATTATCGTCCGGCCAAGGTGCACGATCAGCTATTGAATGCATCAACGCTAAAAGCCGAAGTGATTAGCGGTGTTGATATCCTTGTAGTGCGTGAGCTTGTCTCCGGTATCTATTTCGGTCAGCCGCGCGGCATTGAAGATCTGGGCAATGGTGAGAAGCGAGGTTTCAACACGCTGGCTTACAAAACTTCAGAAATTGAGCGTATTGCCCGTAAGGCATTTGAGGCAGCACGTTTGCGTTCTAATAAGGTATGCTCAATCGATAAAGCCAATGTGCTTGAATCGACCGAATACTGGCGTGAAGTGGTCACTGCGCTGCATGCTGCTGAGTACTCTGATGTGGAGCTCACACACATGTATGTCGATAATGCCGCAATGCAGTTGATTCGTAATCCAGGCCAGTTCGATGTGATTGTTACCACCAATATGTTTGGCGATATTCTGTCGGATGAAGCCTCAATGCTAACCGGTTCGATTGGTATGTTGCCATCGGCCTCTCTGGGTGAGGAGTATGGTATGTATGAGCCGATTCATGGCTCTGCACCTGATATTGCAGGTGAAAATAAGGCGAACCCTTTGGCGACGATTCTGTCGGCAGCGATGATGCTACGCTTCTCTCTGAATCGTATTGATCTGGCTGAAAAGGTTGAGCAGGCTGTAGAGAAGACACTGGATGATGGTGTTCGCACTGTTGACCTAGCCGGTGATGGCGAAGCGTTCGTATCGTGTTCAGGTATGGGTGATGCGGTATGTGAACGGCTTGAAGGTCTTTGATTAGGCTTGGTTAAAGCTGGCAATGACTTTCTGTCATTTTTACTGGCAGCACTGCTATGTGCTGCATTATGATCTGTAGAGGTTAATACAATGGAATCATTTCTGCCGAAACAAGATGGTTATGTGGTCGCAGTTGTCGGTGCAACTGGCGCGGTCGGTCAGACCATGCTGGAAATTCTGGCTGAGCGCGATTTCCCGATTTCAGAGCTGATTCCTGTGGCATCAAGTCGTAGTGCCGGCTCAACTGTTGAATTCAAGGGCAAGGATTATGTGGTTCAGGATCTGGATAAGTTTGATCCTGTCGGCACCGATATCGCACTCTTCTCTGCAGGTGGTGGCACCTCTAAAGAGCACGCGCCTCGCTTTGCCGAAGCGGGCTGTTTTGTCATAGATAACTCCAGCGCATGGCGTATGGATGAAGAGATCGCACTGGTCGTCCCTGAGGTGAATCCGGATGCGCTGGAGATGGCGCGTGAGAACAGAATCATCGCTAACCCCAACTGCTCAACCATTCAGATGGTGGTGGCACTTAAGCCTCTGCATGATGCCGTGCCGATTGAGCGCGTGGTGGTCTCCACCTATCAGGCGGTTAGTGGAGCTGGCGGCAAGGCGATGGATGAGCTGGCAGGGCAGACTCGCAACCTACTCTCCGGTGAAGATGCGGAAGTGTCTGTTTTTCCTTCCAGAATTGCTTTTAATGTGATCCCTCACATTGACGTTTTCCTTGAGGACGGCTACACCAAGGAAGAGCGCAAGATGATTGAGGAGACCAGAAAGATCATGGGGGCCGATATTGCTGTGACTGCGACGGCTGTTCGTGTTCCGGTCTTTTACGGTCACTCTGAGGCGGTTAATGTCACCTTTTCAGCACCCTTGGATGCGGATCGGGCCAGAGAGCTGCTGGCAGATGCCGCAGGTATCTGCGTAGTCGATGATCCGAAAGGAGAAGACTATCCAATGCCATCGATGGCTGCAGGCACCGATCCGGTCTGGGTTGGACGAATTCGGAATGACTATTCTTCCTTCAATTCCTTGCACTTGTGGGTTGTTGCTGATAATGTACGTAAAGGTGCGGCTCTAAATGCCGTACAGATTGCGGAAATCTTGATTCGACAGTCTTAGGCCTGATAGGCTCTGGATTTATCGATCATAGGAGGGTGGCATGCATCAAAGAATCATGCTTTCTTTATACGGACTTATCATTGCCATGGCTGTGTTTTCAACGCATGCCGGCGCAGTCGCGTTAGGGAAAATCGATGTAGCCAGTCATCTTGGTGAGCCATTCTATGCAGAGGTTCCTCTGACTCTGGAAGAGGGCGAAGTGGTCTCCAGTGTCTTTGTTGAAATGGCAGCTCCTGCCGACTATCGGGTTCTTGAAGTTTACCGTGATCAGGCACTAAACCAGGTTCGTGCGGATGTGGAGCGTGACAGCCGCGGTACCCGTGTTGAGCTAACCTCTAAAAATGTGATTGATGCGCCTTTCTTTAATCTGGTGCTGAAAGTTCGCTACGGTCGTGCGACGCATTACAAAAAATATCCTGTTTTTCTTGACCTCCCAAGAGCATCAGCACCGGTTAAAAAGGCTACTTCACTTCCAGCGGTCACTGTAGATGAAGCCGCTGCAGAAGCAGCCTCTCCTACAGTGACAGCTATTGAGCCTATGCCTGCCGATGCATCTATTGGTGATTCGACTACTGAGGGGCGTGTCACTGCTTTTAAACCGCATGATCAGTGGGCCCGAACTTCACACTATGGCCCCATGGTTTATGGCGACACCATATCTACTGTTGCAGATCGACTACGGGTTGATGAACGTTACAGTAGAAATCAGGTGATGGTTGCACTGTTTGAGAAGAACAAAAGTAAATTTGAAAAAGATAATATCAACCTGATTCAGGCAGGAACCCATCTTGATGTTCCGATGGCGGATGAGGTTGAGAGAATCGCTCCGGATCAGGCACGCCAGGTCATTAAAGATCATAATCAGCGTTGGAGAGAGCTGGTAAAACAGCCTCGTTATGCGGCCGTTAAAGAGGCGCAGGAGACTCGTTACAGCAAGCGCGTTCGAGTTGGTAAGGCTGCTTCAGGTGTTGCTACCGCACCTGTCTCAAAACCTGAGGGGAACGAAGCTCAGACAGTAAATGACGAAGCTTCTGCATCGGCTGTAACCACGGCTGGTGAGGAAACAGGTATGTCTGTAGAAGGTAAGTCTGCTGAGGTTGAACAGACTTCAGTTCTAACTGCTTCGCTAACCAGACTTCAAAAAGAGAATGAAGAGCTTCAGTCAAAGCTGGCCGAAAGTGATGCGAAACTTGCCCAGTTGTCTGCTGGAGGCACTGCTGAGGCTCAGGCGACAGCAAATGCAAGAATTAAGAAGCTTGAACTACAACTGGCTCGCCTTCAGGCCGAGCTGGACAGTGCGAAACAGAATGAGCCAGCGGGCTCCCTATTTGATTGGGTTACATATCTGTTAGGCGGGTTGGTAATTGTTCTACTGGGTGGTATTGCATATCTGATGCGTCGTGAACGTCAGCACCCAGCTGCATTGGCGGCTGGCGAAGCTGATATGCCGATCAGTTTTGATGAGCATGTTGAACCGACTATGGATGATATTCCGGAAATTGATGTGGAACCGGCTGATGACTTCTCACCTGATGCTACTGAACAGATGGGAACAGAAGAGTTCGAAGATGCGTTCACCGATTCAATTCCAGACCTTACCGAGGAAGAGACCGGTGAAATGGAGGCGTTCAAGGATGATCAGGAAGATGAGCCTGATCCAAACGTTGATTATCTTTCAGAAGCTGATGTTTACATGCGATATGGCATGGAGGATGAAGCCGAGAAACAGGTGAAGCTGGCTCTTAAACTTCGCGAATCGAATAAAGATGCTCATGTTAAACTGGTGCAGATCAGAAAATCGAAGGGCGATGATGCAGGCGTAGATGAGGCACTCTCCACTGCACGTATGGTACTAACGGGCGATGCTCTCAGTAACTTTGATTCAACTATCGTTGGCATGGATGAGGATGGTGCAGGAGCGTCAACCGACGAAGTAAATCTTGACGATACCCTGCCACCAGGTGGTTTGGACGTATCTGATATGGAGAGCGAGACGCCATTTGGTGAAGCTCCTGAGGAAACACCCGAGAGCGGTGACTTGGATGATATCGACCTTTCCGCATTGGAAGAGTCAGACGCTTCGGAGGCTTCCAGCGGTGAAGAGGACGCTTCGCTTGAACTGGGAGACATTGAGTGGCCCGAGGAGACACCAGAAGAAGGTGAGAGTAAATCTACTGATGTGGAAGAGAAGGCATCTGTGGCAACCGAGGTTTCAGCAGAGGCCGTTCCGGAAGCATTAGAATCGGATGGCCTGGACTTTGACCTTTCGGGCCTTGAGCTGCCTGATGAGGCGAACAAGGAGCCCGAAGCTACCGAAGCTAAAGACGATTCCAATACTGAAGTGGAATCCTCAGAAGAGCCTATATTTGATGCAGTGGCCAGCGTGGATGAGGATGATGGGTTAAACCTGTCTGATCTTGATATCTCTGATGAGCTGATCAAGAGCGCATCAGATGCCGACTCTCAGGTAGATGCACTGGATGAGTTGGGAACTGCCGACCTTGATAAGACCGTCGTGATGGATTGGTCGAAAGAGACCGTGACGTCAGGTGCGCAGAATATCGGTAGCGAGAGTGGTGCTGAAGAGATTGATTTTTCAGATGATAATTCCACTCTGGATGGACTGGAGATGGAAGCGCCTGCTGCAGAGGAGAGTGTGACTGAGACTGTTGCTGCCGAAGAGACGGTAGTTGAAGCTGAGCCGGAAGCTGTTGAAGCTGAGCCGGAAGAGCATCTCTCCAGCGTTGAGTTTGATCTGGATGACCTGGAAGGTCTTGATGTTGATCTGGACGAATCAATGGATAGCAGTGAACTGGATGATTTTAGTAGCACTATTCAGACCAGTATTGATGAGATTAAAGAGTCGGTTGATTCAGAGGAGAAGGCTGAAAAGGCGAAAGTTGATACCATTGATCTGGAAGTGAATGAAACTGACCTGGATGACAATATTGAATTTGGACTTGAGCCGATTGATGATGAGCCTGAGCAAACATCAGAGGGTGAAATCAGTGCTGAAGGTCTTGGTTCAAATTCGCTTGATGAGCTTTCAAGAGGCGCCTCACTTGAAGATTTGATTGATGGAAGCGATAAGGATTTTGATGCAACCATGGAGCTTGACTCTCTGCTTAGCGAGCTGGGTGATTTGGATGAACCTGAAGCTGATAAAAAAGAGGATGGTGATAAGGAAGCATAAACCTGTTGCGGTTCCCCAGTATGTTTGTGTAATAGCTGGATCAGTATTATTCATCGCCGGATAATGGACAGGATGCCCTGTTACGGATTGTATTGTCACTATTGTGAGTAGTTCAATTACAGACTCGATCATTGTTTCAAATCTTTTCGCTAGATTTTCCCTGGGGACATCGCTGCTATTGACTGCAGCACTTAACGAGCAGTTTTATATTGCGCTGTTACAATTGATCATCGCTATTTCACTGCTGACCGCTTTAGCATCAGGCTTGCTGCTTCTAAGAAGGTCAATACTTCTACTCTGCTGGCTTGTGACTCCTATTCTTCTGCTACATGCACTTTTCACCCCGGGAGAGCTGTTGGTCAAAGGCATGAATATTCCTATTAGCGTTGAAGGTGTTCAGATGGGAGCATGGTTTGCATTCCACCTCGTTGTTATTTTTCTCTCCGCACTGGTTTTTTCACGTCTGCTTGGCAAGCAAGAGTGGATCAGGTTGTTAATCAATATTCCTATGATAGGTGGCTGGATTCTTCCTTATGCGCTGCTATTTGAGTCCGGATTGAAAAAAAACAGAGGTATTGTTAATAGAGAATATGCCAAATGGAATTCATCTGACAGGAAGATCAAACAACTTCCTGATCATATTATCAATTCACTGACAGATATGCTGGGGCGGAATCTGGATGACACTGATGAGCTTTGGCATAACTGGGATCAACGTGTTTCATCTATCACCAATAACCGGTTAGATAATACGGGCGATAACCTGATGGTAAGTGTTATGTTAGCGATGGCTGCTATTTTTGTCTGGGTACTATATCTGGCTGGAAGGGGTTAGACATGCCACTGGAGAGAGAGTTGCAACGAATCGCAATGGTGATTGAATTTGATGGGCGTGAGTTTCATGGTTGGCAACGTCAGGATAATGCCATCTCTGCGCAGGGAGTACTGGAAGGGGTGCTGGCGGGTATTGAGCAACAACCTGTGCCATTGACTGCCGCAGGTCGTACAGATGCTGGTGTGCATGCAGAGGCCCTTCTGGTTCATGCCGATGTCAATATGTTGCGATGGCAGCGCTCCCCCCGAGCCTATACTCAAGGTGTAAATAGGCTTCTTCCCGATGGGATATGTGTCACTGGTGTACGAAGTGTTGCAGAGGATTTCCATGCCCGGTTTGACTGTCTGGAGCGAAGATACAGATACCAGATATGGAATCGTACAACACCTTCGGCCATACATCGCTGGCGACACTGGTGGATGCCTCGTCCGCTTGACCTTAATGCTATGCAGGATGCATCGAAGCAGCTGCTGGGAGAGCACGATTTCAGCGCATTCAGAGCATCGGGTTGTCAGGCATCCAGCCCTGTTCGAGAGCTTAGACGTGTTGACGTCAAGCGAGAGGGTTGGATTATCAATATTGATGTCCATGCGAACGCATTTCTCTATCATATGGTTCGTAATATTATTGGAACACTGGCTGGAGTTGGCACACAGCGCTGGTCTCCAGATCAAATGTCAGGACTGTTAAAAAACAGAGACCGAACGCTAACCGGGGTGACAGCCCCTGCACATGGGCTCTACTTCAGTGATGCACTCTACGATGGCTTTTCGGCCAGAGAGATGATCGGAGTGGAGGGCAAAACAGATACTCTCAAACAGTGATGTGAGGGTGAGATGTTTTGAGGCGACTGAGTTGAGGTTATTTGAAGGCCTCATGGTTTCTGTTCTGAATGGTTGCAATGGTGTTGTTGAGTTTCCTGTAAGTGGCCGGTTTACTGAGGACGTCGATATCTAAATCGCTGATTTGATGCAATTTCTCAACATCTGCATAAGCGGTGATAATCAGGATTGGCATACTGTGTTTGATCTCATGGATGGCCAGTGACAGGTCAACGCCATCCATTTTTGGCATTTTGAAGTCGGTGATAATGAGGTTGATCTGATCTGACTCTTTCTCAAAGTGTTGCAGGGCTGATGCTCCATTATTTGCAGTGACGACGTGATGCCCCATCTTTTTCAGTTGCGACTGATGAACAGCCAGAACATCAGGGTTGTCATCGACCAGTAGAATGTTGCATGGTCTACAGAATAACGTTTCATCAGGTTCCCCCTTATTTGGAAGACTGAGTTCTTTAATTGAACCGGGCATTTTCTGATTGGCTTTTGGCAGGAAAATAAACACTTTAGTGCCTTCACCTACGATTGAGGTGATTTCCATTTTACCGCGGTTTTTTGCAACAATACGTTGAATCATGGTCAGGCCAAGCCCTGTTCCCCCTTCAGACTGCCGGGAGGTCCAGAACGCTTTGGTGACGTCATTAATATGCTCTTGCGGAATTCCGTTGCCATCATCTGAAACAGTAATGCACAGGCCTGGTTGCTCTTTTCCCGGAACTTCTTCTTCGAGACATGAGGAGAGTGACACCCAAATGTGCCCTGAAACAGGGATGGCTTCGGCGGCATTGTTAATCAGGTTCATCACCATCTGCTCAATCTCAGTGATGGTTACCGATACGGCAGGAAGTGTTTTGCTGGCATCAAGGTGGAGTTGAATGTGTGGGGGAAGCTGAATTCGCAATAGACCGATAATACTTGTCAGAGAGTTGCGGAGAAGCTGGGGGCTCAGCGCACCTTCTGATTGTTCCTGTTCACTCTTACTCAGAGATAAAAGATGCGAAACCATATTGGAGCCACGATCTCCTGCATCCATAATCAGGCCAAGCTGTTTTTTGATGGAGTCACTCTCAGCACTAAACTGCATCACCTCCGCCGTACCGATAATGCTGGTCAAAACATTACGGAAGTCATGGACAATACCTGCCACCATAGTGCTCATGTAGTTATCGTGTAGTGATTGCTCAAGCTCACTGCGAACAGCTTCAACCTGAGTGATGTCGAGTAGAAAACAGACGCCGATCCATTTGCCATGCCAGTGCAGGCGCATGCTTTGCCCCATTAGCTGAATAAGATGATCATTGGCATTTCGGCCGCGAACATAAAATCGATGCGGTTCGACACTATCTCCGTCGGAGAAGGGGTATTGACAGGCCGCGATAATCTCATCGCCATCTTCCATCAGCGCAAGAACATCAACCTGTTCACCGATCAGGTTGATGGTTGCATCGCGGTAGACATGTTGCATCGCCGTGTTGGCATAGAGGATTCGGGGTGTCTCATCATCTCCAACCTGATAGGTAAAAGCTGGTAAAGGCCCATGGTCAAGCAGGCCAAATGTTGCCTCTTCAGCAGCTGTTTTTTCCAGTATGGCCTGCTCAGCCTTTTGAGTGATAATAAGGGCATAGGCAGGAATCAACAGAATGCCAGCTATTTGAATCAGCAGAAGCATGCCATCAAGTGAAAACTGCATGCCAAAGAGTGTGGATGCACCGACCAGCAGCATGCCGACAACACTCAAAGCCTGAGAATAGAGCAGCATGGTATTACCGAACCTGACAGCATGACTGAAAATAATAATAAAGAAGATCAGGTAGAGACCACTGGACTGTCCACCATCAATGACCATGCCAAGGCTAACTGCGTAGACGTCCATCAAAGGTGAAAACAGCATTCTGAAAATCGAGACAGGTCTGTACCTAATCGTGATCAGAGATAGTGTGTTATAGGTGAGGTATAAGCCGATTGAGGTGATAAAGAGGATCTTGTATGACTCTATAAAGGGGGCGTGCAGCGATAAATAGATGCCGCCTACTACGCCAAACAGGATTCGCCATGAGGTCTGTTGAATCTGGCTTGGAACCAGTGAATTGATGTTGTCACTGCTGCCGATCAGACTGTTAATGATCCGATTTCTCAGAGCGAGCCTCCTTCATTTTCATGAAATTGTATTATAGCTGGTCGCAAGAAGATTTGTATATGGATGATTTTCGTGGTTCGAGCGTTTAGTGTTCGGAGCTCAGCCCTTCGGGGTCAGATTATCAATTGGAGTTCCAAGTGCTATATGTAGCTGTGCGAGCCGCACGCAGGGCGGGCGATATGATTGCCCGTAGTTTTGATGACCGGGACAATATTAATGTTCAGGAGAAACAGGATCGTGACTTTGTCACTGATGTTGATCGTAAAGCTGAGAGTATGATCATTCGGGATATTCAACAGCACTATCCGGATCATGGTATTGTTGCAGAAGAGTCCGGGCGTATGAACCCAAATGCGTCGGTTCAGTGGTATATTGATCCGCTCGACGGGACAACCAATTTCGTTCACGGGCTACCTCATTTTGCAGTCTCCATTGCTGCATGGCGAAATGGTAAACCACTGCTGGCAGTGATTCATGACCCGATGCGCAACGAGACATTTGAAGCAAAAAACGGTAATGGAGCATTCCTTAATCGTCGCAGGCTTCGAGTTGGTGAACAGAAAAACACATCACGGGCTCTCTTTGCATCCGGACTCCCACCCTATCGCCGTGATCAGCTTGAACCTTTCCAAAAACGTATGGATATTTGTATGCGTGAGTGTGATGGCTATCGAAGGGGCGGTTCAGCGGCTCTGGATCTGGCCTATGTTGCTGCGGGCCGGTTAGATGCCTACTGGGAAGCAGGATTGCAACCATGGGATATCGCTGCTGGTGTTCTTCTGGTTCAGGAGGCTGGTGGTATGGCTACTGATATTGAAGGGCGCAGTGTGGATCTGGAGAAGGGTGATGTTTTGGCAACGAACAGCGTACTTCAGCGAGATTTCATTCAATACCTGAAAGTTTAATCTATCATACTGTTATGCAATAGAGGGGGCTATTTACCCTCTCTATGCAGAATCAGGAATCCAGCCAGCCCTCCAAAAATAAGATTGGGTAACCAGGCTGCATAGGCAGCGGAGAGTCGTTCACCGCCAGCAAGAAGAGAGCTGGCATTGCCAAAGATATAGTAGAGAAGCCCGAGCGAGATCGCGCTGATCAGCCCTCGGGATGTTGCGGAAATCCTGCTGCCCATGTTTATACTCAAAGCGACAGCCAGCAGCACCATGATCATGCAGGAGATCGGAGCAGCCAGTTTTTGATTCAGAGTCAACACAAAACCACTGGCACTTAAACCGGCCTGTTCGAGATTTTTTGCATAGTGGTAGAGCTCGTTCAAGCGCATGTGACGTGGGCTTGGCGGGTCTGCACTGTCCGGGCCAATATCCGATATGAAGGTGACACGATTTTTGTGATTCAACTGCATTCCCTCCTCCAGAGATGGCTGGCTGATGTGGACATCATCGAGAATCCATCTTCCTTCCAGATAATGTGCCTGCGCAGCATCCATTCGCTTAATCCATGCACCTTTTGTGTCGGTTTGAAGCATCTGCATGGAAAATCGGTTATTGGTTAAGGGGGTCAGGCGGTAAAAGCTGTGGCCATCTTTTAGCCACTGAATGCCGCGATGCGGGTCTGCCTTTTTGTGAATGTTGACCCGTTCAATGATATCCAGCCGCTGGTTGGTTGTTGGGGTAACCCACTCGGCAATGGCAACGTTGAGCAGGGCTGCCAACAGGCCGATGGCGAGAAGTGGGGCCAATACCTTATTGATACCAAGGCCTGCGGCTCGAATGGCTGCCAGTTCCTGATGGTGAGAGATTTCTGATACATAGATACTGGCGGAAATAAGCAGAATAACAGGCATGAATTCACTGATCATAAAAGGTATCTTTAGTAGCAGGTATTCAATAAGAAGCGATATATCCATGCCGTTACCGAGATATCGGGATTTGTCGAATAGTTCAATAATTGCATAGATGGCCAGCATCGCACTCATTGTGCCCAGTGCACGTCCGAGATAACCGTAGAAGAGCCAGCGAAACAGAGTAGGCATCTGCGCAGATTAACACCCAATGATCACGCTGGACAGTTCAACTTCCCTAAAAATATCAGGGGTGCAAAGGATGGCTTAGCTGTTACACTGCGCGGCTGTTCGCTACGTTGTAGACAGCTTGTTACGCTTGGAGGATACCAATGCCTTGGAATCAGAATCAGAATAACCCTTGGGGTAACCGCCCTTCAGGTGGCGGTGGCTCTAACCAGACACCACCGGATATTGATGAAGTCATTAAAAGACTGCAGGAGCGCTTTGGCGGCATCTTTGGCGGTAAAGGTGGCAGTGGTAATGGCGGTGGCGATATAGGTAAAGGAATGCTTACCGGTATCGCTGTGGTTGCACTTCTGCTCTGGTTGGTGACAGGCCTCTATGTCGTGGCTGCTGATGAAGAAGCTGTAGTGCTTCGCTTTGGCCAGCACTCGGATACAAAAGGTCCGGGTTTGAACTGGCATCTGCCTTATCCGATTGAGAGCATTGAGAAGCTTCCGGTAACACGTGTTCAGCGCCTCGGTATCGGTTTCCGTGATTTTGGTGAGGGGAGAGTTCGCAAGGTTCCTCAGGAAGCTCTGATGTTGACCCGTGATGAGAATATCGTCGATATCTCTTTCATTGTTCAATACAAAATCAAGAGTGTGGAGAACTACCTCTTCAATATCGATAGTGCAGAGAAGACGGTGCGCGATGCGGCTGAATCCGGTATTCGTGAAGTGATTGGTCGCACCATGATTGATGATGTACTGACTACAAAAAAGGCAGAGGTTGAGGTTGAGACGCAGGAGTTGATCCAGTCGATTCTTGATGAATACAAAGCAGGTATCTCTGTAACTACAGTGAAACTTCAGGATGTTCAACCGCCTGAGCGTGTGATTAAGGAGTTCAAGGACGTGGCATCTGCACGTGAGGATAAGGAGCGTGCCAAGAATGAGGCGCAGGCCTATGCCAATGATATTATCCCGAACGCACGTGGTGAAGCCAAGAAGATGATTCTTGATGCGGAGGGTTATCAGAAAGAGGTGGTGGAACGTGCTACAGGTGAAGCTGATCGCTTCGGTGAGCTCCTGAGAGCCTATAGAAAGGCACCGGAAGTAACCCGTAAACGTCTCTATATTGATACCATGCAGGAAGTGATGACCAAAGTTGATAAAGTGATTATAGATGGATCTGTTGCGGGCAGTGTATTGCCTTACCTGCCTCTTGATCGTGCTGGCAAAGTGGAGGTGAAGTAATGAGCCCTAAATTAAGTTTCGCAGGAATTATTCTCGCAGCTGCCGCACTGGTGGCGAGCATGTGTGCTTTTGTAGTTGATCAGCGCGATCAGGCATTGGTGTTGCAGTTTGGTAACCCGGTGAAAGTTGTGACCAATGCAGGCCTCCATTTCAAGCTGCCATGGCAGAGTGTGGAGACATTTGATCGCCGTCTGCTGGAGAGTGATGCGCTTCCGAATGAAGTGATTACCAAAGATAAAAAATCTATTCTGGTGGATAACTACACCCGTTGGCGTATTACCGATCCGCTGCAGGTTTATCAGGTTGCACGTACCCAGACAGGTGTCGCCTCGCGTATGCAGGATGTTGTGCGAGGTAAAGTGCGTGAGCTGCTTGGTCAGCATACGCTGCATGAGATCGTCTCCGGTGGTGATAAAGCTACCCTGCGTATCGAACTGATGCAGGCGATCCAGCGGCGTGCCAATGCTGATGTATCAGAGCTGGGTATTGAAGTGGTTGATGTGCGAATCAAGCGTGCAGACCTGCCGCAGGAGAACTCCGAAGCGGTATTCCAGCGTATGAAGGCAGAGCGTAACCGTATTGCCAAGGAGTACCGTTCCGAGGGTGAAGAGGCTGCCAAAGAGATTCGTGCCAAAGCTGAGAAGGATGTGAAATTTCTACTGGCTGATGCTTATAAGAATGCACAGATCATTCGTGGTAAAGCCGATGCGAAGTCCACCGGCATTTATGCCTCTGAACATAAGCGTGATCCAAAATTTTATGCCTTTGTTCGTTCGCTGGAGGCATATAAGCAGTCGATTGGTGAGGGGACTCGTCTGGTGATCTCTCCTGAATCTGAGTTCTTCCGTCACTTCGAGAAGTCAAACAGATAACGCCTTGCACAACGAAGCTTCCTGATGAGTGATCTATGGGTTGCGTTGGGTCTTGTTCTGGTTTTGGAGGGAGCGATGTATGCGCTCTTTCCAAACCAGATGATTGATATGCTCAGGAAAATACCGGAGATACCACCTGCCATGTTAAGATTGGCAGGATTAACGGCGATTGCAGTGGGTTGGCTGGTGGTCTGGCTGGTAAGAAGTTAAGCGTTAACTGCAGCTTATTTTTTGCTGTCAGGCCCCTGCTTTCTTTCCAGTGGCGGCAGTGTGCCGGTTGTGCGTGCATGTGCCTCTTCATCATCAACAATATTGCGAAGTGCTTCTAAGCTATGCTGCAGCTTGTGCTGGACACAGGCGTAGAGCGCATAGCCGAAATCAGAATAGCGTTTGCGCCATGCCTGAATCGATTCATTATTTATCATCATCAGGCGCAGTGTCGAAGTCGCCACCACAGTAGCTGCATGAGGTTTTCCGGTGATGACGGATATTTCACCCACCTCATCACCTGATGAAGCTCTGGCGACAACAATTTTCTTTTTCGGATCACGTGGATGCTGCATCGATATCTCAGCTTCACCAGCCAGAACAATGAACATAAAACGAATGTCGCTGTTTCCCTCGCTCATCAGCGTCTCGCCGGCATCAATAGAGATGAACTGGCCATTGTAAAGAGCTACCTCTCTCACAACCTGAGGCAGTGTTGCAAAAATTGGATTAACAGCAAGCGCACTGGCTGCCGCACGGCGCTCAGCGATCTGTGAGATAGATCGGTTAAAGCGCTCGTTTGAAGCGAGTACGTCACGCACCTGCTCAGCTGGAATCTGGTAGAGAATAGAGGGTTCAACGGTTCTTACCTCTGCACCAGCAGGAGCATTGTAAAGGACGGATGCTTCACTAAACACATCACCGGGAGTGATGGAGCCTACCTCAAAAATTTCATTTCCATGTCTTTTGTTTACACGCAGAACACCTGATTTAACCAGATAGAGGTGCGAGCTGACCTGCCCTTCAGGTACGATCGCTACATCTGCGGCGAACTCTACAACTGTGGCAATGGAGCGAAAGAAATGTAGCTCATCTGGAAATAGAACTGCCAAGATAGGATAAGATTTGCCATCAAAGTCGATAAGGCTCTCTTCTGTAAATTCATCACTCATTGGTGCGAGTATGGATGCAATATTCAGATGTCGCAAGATTGGGAGCTATCTTGCTGTTATAGTTGGGCTATGCCGGAATTGCCAGAAGTAGAAGTAGTCTGTCGAGGTTTGTCACCACTGCTGATGGGAGAGCGGGTAAGTTCTGTCCTGTTAATGCGCGATAATCTTAGATTTCCCTTGCCGGAACTGATGAGTGAGACGCTTACGGGGCTTGTTTTTTCATCAGTTTCAAGGCGTTCAAAATACCTGTTGTTTAGCTTTAACAGAGGGCCTTTGCTAGTCTGGCATCTGGGCATGACCGGGCAGTTTCATGTCCTGAATCAGGATACGCTTTTGAGAGCCCATGAGCATGTTCGTATCAACCTGGAGAGTGGAAAGTCGCTTTGTTATCGGGATGCAAGGCGTTTTGGATATGCCGGACTGTTAGATGCAGAGACGTTTGGAGAGCATAAGTGGTTCTACAGGTTGGGGCCTGAACCTTTGGGAGAGAGCTTTTCTGCGGCGTACCTGTTTGAGTGCTGTCGGGGCAGGAAAGCTCCTATAAAATCAGTGCTAATGGATGCACATGTGGTTGTCGGAGTTGGGAATATCTATGCCAGCGAATCGCTGTATCGATGTGGTATTCATCCAGCCAGAGCTGCGGGAAGGATATCTAAAGCCCGAATTAAACTACTGGTTGAGGTGGTTCGTGATGTTTTGATGGAGGCGATAGATGCCGGAGGGAGCACTGTCAGCGATTTTGTGAAAGCTGATGGAAAACCCGGGTATTTTGCACACCAGTTTCGGGTATATGGACGAGAGAGCGAGGATTGTTACCGCTGCGGCAGAGCAATTCGCCGTATTGTTCAGTCAGGGCGAAGCACATTCTACTGTTCAGGGTGTCAGCACTGATTTGAGTTAGAAAGCATGAGTACACCCTTGTGTTTATGTTTTTATTTTGACGAGCTATCCATGGTTCGAAAAGAGATTCTAAGTTTCTCAGAACATCCTTTGCAGTGTAGTATGTCGTCATCAAAATTTTCGGAGGCTGAGTGAAACAGGCACTTGAAACCGCCCTGCAACATGCAGTGGATCAGTTGTTAAAAGAGAATGATGTCGAAGCCCATGTTCGGGTTCAGCTATCGCGCCCGAAACAGAAAGAGCATGGTGATTATGCAGCCAATGTGGCAATGCCTTTGGCGGGTCGTTTGAATCAGAACCCTCGTGCTATTGCAGAGAAAATCCTCTCGTCAGTTGAGTGGCCGGATGCGGTTGAAGGCGCGGATATTGCAGGGCCTGGATTTATCAATATCCGTCTACAGCATGCCTCCGAGGCTGAGGTGATTAAAAAGATCGTCCAGCAGGGCGAAGCGTATGGTCGTATCGAAATATCAGAGGATGCTGAAAAGGTGAATCTGGAGTTTGTATCTGCCAATCCGACGGGTCCGATGCATGTGGGTCATGCCCGTGGTGCTGTTGTTGGTGACTCGCTGGGTCGGATTTTGTCAGCACGTGGGTATAACGTTCAGCGTGAGTACTATATTAATGATGCCGGTACACAGATTGGTGTGTTGGCCAGCTCTCTCTGGAAACGGGTACAGCAGCAGGCTGGAATCAGTGTGGAACTCGCTGAGGGTGAATACCCAGGAGAATATCTGATTGAAGTTGCCAGACAGTTGCTGGAGCAGCACTCTTTTGAAGCGTTGAATGCCATGGATCATGACAAGGAAGCATGGCCGCTGGTGGTTAATTACGCGATTGAGAAGATGATGGAGATGATTAGGAATGATCTTGCAGCACTCGGTGTTGAGTTTGATCACTACTTCTCCGAGCAGACACTGCACAGGTCGGGCAAAGTAACGGAACTGATTGAACAGCTCAAAGCTGACGACCTGATCTATCTGGGAACACTTCCGCCACCAAAAGGTAAAGAAGTTAAAGATTATAAGCCGACTACACAGTGGTTGTTCCGCACCACAAACTTTGGTGATGATGTGGATCGCCCGCTTGCCAAGCAGGATGGTACACCAACCTATTTTGCTGCCGATATCGCCTACCATATGGATAAATTTGAACGTGGATTCAAGCGCCAGATTGATATCTGGGGTGCTGATCATGGTGGCTATGTGACGCGTGTACAGTCGGCTGTAAAAGCGCTGACAAAGCTCGAAGGACAACCTGAAGTGTTACTGGTTCAGATGGTCAACCTCACGCGTGGTGGTGAGCAGGTGAAGATGTCGAAGCGTGCAGGCACTTTTGTGACACTCCGTGACGTGGTAGATGAGGTGGGTGCCGATGCGGTGCGCTTTAACTTCATGACCCGACGTGTTGAGAGCCAGCTCGATTTTGATCTGGAGACAGCCAAACAGAAGAGCGAAGAGAACCCTGTCTATTACGTTCAGTATGCGCATGCTCGTGTTTGTGCTATTTTACGTAAGGCTTCAGAAGAGGGTGTTACGGCCATAGAGGTAGATAAAGTTAACAGCACTCGCCTTGTCTCTGACGAAGAGAAAAAGCTGGTGGCAATGCTGTTAAACTACCCCGAGGTGCTTGATAAAGCTGCCAGCCGTCACGAGGCCTATCGTGTAGCCATTTACCTGATGGATCTTTCTCGCAGTCTGCATGGCTTCTACCACAAACATCGTGTTATTAGTGGCGATGCAGAGCTTACGCAGGCGAGGATGCTACTGGTAAAGGCTGTTGGTCAGGTGATTCGAAATGGGCTCTCTATACTGGGTGTCTCTTCACCTGAGCGTATGTAATGATGCGTATATGAAGGAGCAACTGTAACCATGGCCGGACAGGATTTTGCACAGATTGAGGTGCCGCAGCCGGAAGATGTTCGCCCCATGAAGCAGAGTAAAGTGCTGCTTCTGACTGTCACAGCGCTTTGTGTGGTTGCAGGTGGGTTCGTGGTTGGCTTTTTGGTTGGTCACGAGATGGGTATACAAAAAGCGACCAGCGATGATGACGAACGTCTACAGGCGAAGCTTAAACAGCAACAGATGGAGTTGGCGACACTTCGTGCAAATGCGAAGAAGCGGAGCCCTGATGTGTCTACAACGCAAGTGGGTGAGCTGACCTTTTATAATGAACTGCCTAAACAGTCTGTAGATCCAGAGCCTCTTCAGATGAACAGTGGGCAGCCTCAGAACAGTAATCCGAATAAGAGCAGTAGAGAGCGGGATGTCTCAAAAGAAGAACTTAAGCAGATTATAGAGCAGGAGCTCAATCAAAAGCGTGATCCGAAAACGAATGGAACTCTGACTCGGGCAGAGGGCGAGTATTTCCTTCAGGTAGGCTCATTTCAAAAGCAGAGCGATGCTGACATTTTTTTTCCTAAACTTAAAAAGAGTGGATTCCCCGGCGTTATTAAGCGCGTAAAGCTTCCCGCGCTTGGCACATGGTATCGGGTATATGTCGGACCATTTGATACAAAAGAGGCGTCTGAAAAGGCGAAGATTCGCGTGAAGAGTAGCCTCAATATTACCGGCCTGATCGTAAAAGGTGGCTGATCAACGACTACAGCAGGGAGCTGCCTGGGTAAAGTCAGTGCTCGGCGAGGAGTGTGTTGTCCAACCTCTGGCGGGTGATGCCTCCTTTAGACGTTATTTCAGGGTGATGCGGGATTCGGACCATTTTGTTCTTATGGATGCGCCTCCAGAGAAGGAGGATGTATCACCTTTCCTTTCCGTACGGGCGTGGATGATGGACGCTGGTTTGAAGGTTCCGGAACTGATTCATGAAGATCGAAATCAGGGTTTTCTTCTATTAGAAGACTTTGGTGACAGAACCTGGGCTGTACATCTGGCATCTGGAGAGCCGCAGCGAGTCAGACTGGATGATCTTTTTAACGATGCGCTTTCACAGTTAACGCTTCTACAGGCTTCTGATCCAACCGACTCTCTTCCCCTGTTTGATATTTCCCGCATGCAGCGTGAGTGCGATCTCTATCTGGATTGGTATCTGCCCAAGGTTGCTGGGTTTACTCCCAGCAAGACTGAAAAAGAGACTTTCCATCAGACACTATTGCCACTGCTGAATGAGATTGAGGCGTTGCCTTATGCTCCTGTTCATCTCGATTATCATAGCCGTAATCTGATGCTTCCCGGAGCAGAAGTACCGCTTGGGGTGATTGATTTCCAGGACGCTGTTTCAGGCCCGATTACTTATGACCTGGCATCGTTGCTGTATGACTGTTATCAGCACTATCCTGAGGAGCTAAGATGTTTGTGGAGTAGAAAGTTTTTTGATCTTCTACCTTCAGTACAGAGAGAGTTGTTTGAAAACTTTGAGGCATGGCACAGGGCAGTTCGCCTGACAGCCATGCAGCGCCATATCAAGGCGATTGGCATTTTTTCTCGACTTGCATACCGGGACGGAAAACAGCAGTTCCTTGATGAAATACCACTGACACGACTCCACCTGTTGAGTGAACTCGATGATCTGGGGTTAAAACAACGCGATTTTTCTCTTTTGCATGTTGCACCTAAACATGGTTAATCCCAAGATAAGTGCTGATCTGCGGAGTTAGGGAGTAGGCATGGGTAGAAGCCGAGACGATATGGATGCCAAATTAGATGTTGTTAAACAGGATATGCGCCAACTGATTTATCATTTTTCTCACGACCTTCGAAACCCGCTGGTCAATATGCATGCACTACTTATCGATATGAAATCAATGTTGGCCGAAGCTGAAGCAGGCAGGCCATCAGTGTTGAAAAATGAGATGCCTGAGACCGTGAAGCTTTTTGAACAGACGGTTGATCGAATGAGTGAGATGATCAATGGCACCAATGATATTTACCACTGTATGTTTGATGAACTTGAGTGTGAGTCTGTTGATATGCAGGAGCTACTTGGGCGGGTGTTAAGTCGTTTTGATGGTCGACTATCTAATGTTGATGTTTCACTTAATATTCATTCAAATATCTGGGCTGATCCTCTGGCAATAGCAAAGATTGCTGAGCAGCTGATCGATAATGCTCTGAAGTCGATGCAGCCTGATGGTGGAAAACTCACCATTTCAGTTGTAATAAAAAATGATTCAACGAGATTTGTGGTCAGTGATAGTGGTTGTGGTATTTCCGAGAATGATCTGGAGCAGCTGTTTTTACCATTCTATAGTACCAGGGCGTATGCGCCAGGTATGGGACTTGCCGTCGTGAAGGCATTGGCAGAATCACATGGCGGTAGAGCATGGTGCGAATCGAAAGCTGATGTCGGATCAACCTTTTATACGCGGTTTCCAAAATCGACAAATAAAGTTGAATAAAACCAGGCAGACTCAATAAGTATGCCTTGAATGAAATAATCGTTTATTTTTTGATGCAAGCCTGCATGTGGGTGTCGATTTTCAGGATGTGATTAACCAACCAACTCTGTAGGAAGTCATGCAGTTTCTGTACCAGATCGTCACTGACGCCTTCATGCTCAAAACGCTGGCAGTAGTGGGTGTAAGCTTCCAATAACTTTCCATGTTGCTCTTTGTTTTTCTCGGCAACAGAGCATTTAAGGCGACGCATGCAGATCTCTTCATAGCAGAAGTGGCTACGAGTAAAGAGTCCAAGATTATCAAGCAGGTTTGCGATGTAGCGGGCATCAATGCCCTCTTCCATATGGATTTCCAGATCAGCAAGATATTTAAACAGGATCTTATGCTGTTTATCAACTTCATCTTCACCTGTGTTGTACTCATCTTTCCACTCTATTGCCATCTAAGCGCTCCCATGAATTTGCAAGGTTATGTTTCAGGTTAATGACTTGCAAGAAAGTTCCTGACCCTATGATTTCCCGTAGCGGTAAACTCCACCTCTGCTAATACCTGCAAGATCCCTGTACGCGTTAATCTGATGGAGCCGGGAGGATGTGTCCGGGAGTCCACAGATGCCGGTTTCAACTATCAGAAAGCCACCTTCTGAGAGCCAGTCATGGCACTCATTAAACAGAACGGAGAGGTAGTGGCGGCCATCTTTTTCATCGGTTAGGGCGTGTCGCGGCTCAAAGCCCAGCTCCGGTTCGAGATCTGCCATCTCGTTGTGGCTGACATAGGGGGGATTGGAGAGAATGGCGTCAAAGGGCCCGTCTCCACGGTTGAGGGCCGAAAACATATCACCATGTCTCAAGCTGATTTGAGTTTCTACTCCAAGGCGGGAGGCATTCAGTTTGGCAACATCAAGTGAATTATTTGATATGTCTGTAGCGGTTATTTTAGCATTGGGATATTCGGCAGCCAGTGTACAGGCAATGCATCCTGAACCGGTACCAATATCACAAAAATGGTATGGGGCACTTTGATCAGGATAGAGCTTCAGAATCTCTTCGATCATGTGTTCGGTTTCAGGGCGTGGAACCAATACACGTGAATCAACATAGAAACTGCGTGACCAGAACTCTTTCTCTTCTGTAATATAGGCAACAGGTTCACGATTCAGGCGACGCTGAAGCAGAGTGTCGAATTTTTTCAGGGTGGAAGCTGGTAACTGATCATGCATGTTGATAATCAACGTCACTCTGTCGGTTTCCCACGCATGCATCAGTAGTAGTTCTGCATCAAGACGCGGTGAGTCGCACCCTGCTTTTTCAAGTTGAATAACAGCCTGTTGAAGGCAGTCGCGAGCGTTCATGCTCCCTGAGCGGCAAGCAGTTCTGCCTGCTGTTGGGTGAGCAGGGCATCAACCAGCTCATCCATTTCACCATTTAGAACCTGCTCCAGCTTGTAGAGAGTCAGGTTGATGCGATGGTCTGTAATGCGACCTTGTGGGAAGTTGTAGGTGCGAATGCGTTCTGACCTGTCGCCGGAACCGACCATCCCTTTGCGGGCCTCTGAACGTTCACTGTCTGCTTCACTTTGCTCTTTATCAAGCAGGCGTGCCTGCAGCACTTTCATGGCCTGAGCCTTGTTTTTGTGCTGACTGGCCTGATCCTGACAGGTAACTACGAGACCTGATGGGGCATGAGTGATACGTACAGCTGATTCGGTTTTATTAACGTGCTGGCCGCCTGCACCGGAAGCACGGTAGACATCAATTCGAATATCATCAGGGCGAATGTTGATATCCACCTCTTCAGCTTCCGGGAGAATGGCAACGGTGCAGGCTGAGGTGTGAATACGTCCCTGAGTCTCTGTGGTTGGTACGCGCTGAACCCGGTGTACACCGGATTCAAACTTATAGCGTGAGAAAACACCTTTTCCGGTGATTTGTGCAATCACCTCTTTATAGCCACCAATACCGGTGCCATTGCTCGAAAGAATTTCAACTTTGTAACCGAGCCGTTCTGCATATCGTGAATACATTCGAAAGAGGTCGGCAGCAAAGAGCGCCGCCTCATCACCGCCGGTGCCGGCACGGACTTCAAGAATGGCGTTGCGACTGTCATTGGGATCTTTTGGCAGAAGAAGAAGACGCAGCTTTTCACTACTCTCTTCCAGCGTCTCTTTTAGTTCCGGTATTTCAAGTTCTGCAAGTTCAGCAAGTTCCGGGTCACAATTGGGATCGGCGAGTATCTCCTCATTATCGGAGATCTGCTGTTCTATTTTTTTGAAGCTGACAATCTCTTCGGCAACCGGATCAATCTCGGAAAATTCACGGGAGAGTTCGGTGTATCGTTTGGCATTGGATGTGATTTCCGGGTCGGCAAGCATTTCGGCAATCTCTTGCCGACGGTGAAGGATGTCATCGAGACGACTGTTCATCGGACTCCTTGGCCTGTTTGGGGAGGGCTTGCTCTGCATCAAAAAGTCTGCGGGCTGCACCCATCAGGAGGTCTCCCTCAATATCATCAGGAAGTGTTTTCAGTGTGCGCAGGGTTGGATGCATGAAACGTTTCATCAAAGCTTTGCTGAAACGTTCAATCATCTCATTCTGTTCATCCGAAAAATCTTTCATGTAGCGGCTGGCTTTCTCCAGCTCCTCTCTGCGCATCAATTCAGACTGCTCCTGAATAGCTCTGATCAGCGGAACAGACTCCAGAGATTTCAGCCACGTTAGCAGTGTTAGGGACTCTTCTTTTAGCAGTGCGCGGGCCTGTTCAGACTCTTTCTCCCGCTGTTCCTGATTGCCCTGAACAACCTGCTGCAGGTCATCAATATCATAGAGATAGGCTCCGTCAATTTCACCAATGCGAGGGTCGATGTCGCGTGGTACCGCAATATCTACCAGAAACATCGGTTTCATGGAGCGTTTTTTCATCGCCTGTTCGACTACATCGGGCAGCAGCACGTAGGTTGATGCGCCCGTGCTGGAGACGATGATGTCGGCTGAATCGAGATACTCCGGCAGTTCATCAAGTGTCAGTGCATGCCCTTCGAATTCAATGGCCAGCTTTTTTGCCCGTTCCAGTGTCCGGTTGGCTACCAGAATACTTGTGCAGCCATTGCCACGAAGGTGACGTGCTGCCAGCTCTGCCATTTCACCGGCACCAATCAGCATTACGGTTTTTCCGGAGAGGTCACCAAAAATACGTTTGGCCAGCTCAACAGCGCAGGAGGAGATGTTGACCGCCTGTTTACCAATGCCGGTTTCACTACGTGCACGCTTTGCTGCGGCAAAGGTCGATTGATAAAGTCTGTGCAGAATATGTCCGGCACTGCCAGCAGCCAGAGCCTGTTCATACGATGTTTTTACCTGTCCGAGAATCTGTGGCTCACCGAGTACCAGTGAATCCAGTCCGGATGCAACAGAAAAGAGATGGTTGATGGCGTCATCTGTGGTGAAGGAGTAGAGATGCTCCCGCACCAGATCAAGATCCATTTTTGCTTTGTGAGCAAACCACTCGTGCGCAACTGCAATCGCCGCATCAGGGTCATGGGTTACCATGGTCATCTCAACCCGGTTACATGTAGAGAGCAGCGAAGCTTCACGAATTGCGGGCTGGCCGATCATCTTTTGTAGAGAGTCGGGAATCTCCGCTTCGGCTACAGCCAGACGTTCTCGCAGTTCAACGGGTGCAGTTCGATGGTTTAGGCCAACATGGCAGATACGCATGGCTAAAAACTAACCGTTCTTCTGCTGCTGTCCATCTTCCTCGAGAATCAGTGTGACAGGGACAACTGACCCCTGATGAATCTGGTAGGCAAATGCTTCAAGACAGCCTGCCGTGTTTAACATCAGGGCAAGATGGGTGATAGGTCTGCTGGAGAGCTCCGGGAGGGCTGATTTTAGCGCCGTTTCAAACTGCCTGAGCTCAGAAACTTTCGGTGTCTCTTCGTCTGTGGCTGTGAAATAGCTGCCGAACATTACAATGCCATCTGCTTTCCATTTCGCTGCAGTGTGCTGCAGATCACAGCTTTGAGAAGTTTTCACATCAGAATGAACTGCTATTTCGCAGTGATGAAGGCTGTCTGACGCGTTGTTTGGAAGAGCGGCAGCTTTACAGATTAGAGTGTTTCTCAGTCCGATCATGCCACAACAGCGATTGGGCGAAGCTTCAACTGCCGAATGCAGAATAAACTGCAGGGCATGACGCGCGATAGATAGATGTGTAACAGGTTTTAATGCAGCTTGCATCTGCGAAGCATAAAGCGTGAACAGGTCGGGTCAAATGTGTGAATATTGTTACATGTTTCTCTTGACTAAATGTGTAGTCGAGCATAGTAAGCGATTGATCTGGTGGAGGAAATTAGATACGTGGGACATTTTTCAGTCATGTTGGTGCCCGAATCCGGGCAGATTAAGAATTATCGCATTAACCGTCGTTTGATTATGGTGTGCGCTTTTGCGCTCGTCTCGCTTACAGCTTTTGGTAGCTGGGGTGTTTATAATCTCTATAGCTCTCACAACCTCAATGCGGAGTTGCAGGAAACCCAGCACCAACTTGAACTTGCCCGTTCACTGCATGATCTGGAAGTTACCCGTCTGCATGATCAGATGAGCGCTGAGCAGAAAAAAATGGGCCTTTATGCTCGTACGCTAGGTCAGATGCAGGCAAGAATTTCACGGCTTGATTCATTGGGTGAAAAGCTGGTAAAGGTCTCCTCTCTGGATAAAAAAGAGTTTGATTTCGGATTGAAGCCTGCTTTTGGTGGTCCGCGACTGGTTCAGGCATCTCTGACCGGTGAGATTGGATTAAGCGATCATATGCAGCATATCTCTACCAGACTCTCCAATCTTGATACTCAACTTGCTGCCATCGATTATCTACTTCAGGGAGACCGGGTTGAAGCAAATGCAAAACCCCATGCATGGCCAAGTGAAGGTGGCTGGCTTAGCTCTCACTACGGCACTCGTGCAGATCCTTTTACCGGAGAGCGTGCTATTCACCGGGGTGTAGATATCGCGAATCGCTTTGGTGCCCCTGTTTTGGCAACCAGTCGCGGTGTGGTGACTTTTGCAGGCAAGATGAAAGATTTTGGATACATGGTTGATGTTGAACACGGCTACGGCTTCAAGACACGTTATGGGCATCTCTCCAGTCTGGCTGTGAAAGTAGGTGATGAGGTGAGTGATAGTCAACTGGTTGGCCGTGTTGGTTCTTCCGGTCGTTCAACAGGCCCGCACCTGCACTACGAAGTTCACCGTAACGGTAAATCACTGAATCCGGCAAGTTTTCTGCCACGCGGATAATCATTATTCATTAGTTTCTAAGGCCACCCAAATGGGTGGCTTTTTTTTGCGTATGAATTTCGGATATAGCATATTCATGCGATAAGGATTGAAGGGGTCAATTGAAGGGGTCAGGTTGAACCTCCCCCGGTTTAACGGATACAACAATTAGGCGAATATATCGCCGAGGAGTATCCGATGAGTAAACAAAGAACATACAAGACATTCACACGAGAATTCAAGATTGAGGCGG
>Ga0316202_10000098_pt1 | contig 138290 bp, 90 predicted proteins | sample 3monrhotite_MG_FD_204934 | JGI IMG/M metagenome (GOLD analysis project Ga0316202, IMG submission 204934) | Microbial mat bacterial communities from mineral coupon in-situ incubated in ocean water Damariscotta River, Maine, United States -... | ecosystem: Environmental > Aquatic > Marine >... | reverse complement strand
GACCTAGACCCAGGCCCCACTACCCTTGACCACGGGCTTACCCCCGCGAGACCCAGGCCGAACCCGTAGCCGCGGGGTTTACCCCCGCGAGACCTAGACCCAGGCCCCACTACCCTTGACCACGGGCTTACCCCTGCGAGACCCAGGCCGAACCCGTAGCCGCGGGGTTTACCCCCGCGAGACCTAGACCCAGGCCCCACTACCCTTGACCACGGGCTTACCCCCGCGAGACCCAGGCCGAACCCGTAGCCGCGGAGCGGAATACAGAAACAGAGCGAGCTCATTCCGCGGAGCGGAATACAGAAACAGAGCTCTAGGCCAGGACGTCTCGTCGCTCGAGGGCGAAGGCGGAGATTCCGAAGCAGGCGCCGGCCCAGAGGAGGGGGAGCCACACTCCGCGCGCCAAGGCGCCCGTCGCGAGGCGAGCCTTGGTTCCGGTGTATTGGGCGGCTATGTCGCCGACCAGGACGAAGGGCGCCGAGAGGTCTTCGGTGAAGATCCAGGGGCGCAGCTCGTCAGCCAGGCCGCTCACGGCGCTGAGGGCGAAGAGGGCACCGACCGCGATCCCCGTGGCGTGGCCGGGGTGCTCGACGAGGGTCGAGACGAGGAGCCCCAAGGAGCAGAGGGCCAAGAGGGGCGGGAGGGTCAGGGCCACAGCCAGATAGACGTAGCCGCACATGTCGCCGAAGGCCCGGACCAGGCGGTCGGGGTAGCTGGGGTCCACGACGTCGTAGAGCCCGCGGTCGAGCTCGGCGCCCAGGGCGGCCACGACTACGACGGCGATCAAGAGCGCGGCGGCGTAGCTCCAGAGCCCGAGCAGCTTGGCCAGGAGGAACTCCCAGCGCCGGACCGGCCGGAGGCAGATCGCGCGCAGGGTCCCGGTGCTCGTCTCCTCGGCCACGCTGCTCCCGGCCAAGACCACGACGGCCAACACGAGAAAGAAGCGCGCCGAGTTGACGGCGCTACAGAGGGCAGTCCAGCCGTTGGCGTAGAGGTTGGCCTGAGCGGCCTTGCCCTGGGCTATGGCAGCGGCCGTGTCCATGACTTGCCCAGCCTTGGGGGCCAGGAGCGCCAGGATCAGGACGCAGATCGCCGCCACCAGGGGCAGCTTGCGTGAGAGGAGCTTCCGCCACTCGAAGCGGAACATGAGCCAAAGCCGGGCGATCACGCCGCCGCCTCCGGCTCGTCAGCTTCGGGCTCAGGTGGCCGCTCCCCCGCGCTGGCGTCGCCGGCTAGGGAGTGAAAGAGCTCCTCCAGGCTAGGTCGCCGGGGGACGAAGGCGCTGACCGCGACGCCGGCCTCGACCAAGAGGCGGTTCAGACGCGCAGCCTCCTCGCGCTGTGCGAGCTGAACCAGGAGCCGGCGCGGCTCGCCGCTCGCTTCGTTGACGCTCTCGACCGCGGCGTCGGCTGCCAGGAGCTTGGTGGCCTGCTCGTAGTCGTCCACCTCGAGCTCGAGGCGGACCGAGTCGGGGTCGAGGAGTTCGCTCACGGCACCCTCAGCGAGGACACGTCCCGAGCGGACGATCGTGACCCGGTCGCAGACCTGCTCGACCTCGTGGAGGGCGTGGCTCGAGACGAGGACCGTCTTGCCCTCCTTCGCTAGGCGTCGAATCAGCGCGCGAACCAGGAGCACAGCAGGCGGATCGAGGCCGCTCAAGGGCTCGTCAAGGACGACCAACTCAGGGTCGTGGAGGATCGCCGCCGCTAGGCCGAGGCGCTGGCGCATGCCGGTGGAGTAGGTCTTGACCGCGTCCCCCCCGCGCTTGCTGAGGCCCACGTCCTCCAACAGGCTCTCGATTCGGTCCTCAGGCGCACCGCCTGCGAGCCGACCGAGCCAGCGGAGGTTGTCGACGGCGCTCAGTTGCTCGTAAAAGGCGGCGCCTTCGACGAGGCTCCCGACGCGGCGCAGGAGCGAGAGCCGCTCCTTGGCCAGCGGGCGCCCGAAGAGCTTGACCTCACCGCGGGTCGGTCGAACCAGGCCCAGCACGACGCGGAGCGTGGTCGACTTGCCCGCTCCGTTTGGACCCAGGAGCCCAAGCACGGACCCCCGGGGCACCCTGAGGTGCATGCCGTCGAGGGCGCGCTGGCCCGAGTAGACCTTCACGAGGTCACGGGCTTCTAGGACGAGGTCGCTCATTCAGGGGCGGATCATAGACCCCAGCGCGGTTTGGTCAGCCTTGGGCGGGGCGCGCGCGAGGTCTAGCGTCGCTTGGCGTAGCGCCAGAGCACGAACACGCCCTCGCGGCCCGCGTCTCGGAAGCTCCCGTAGAGCGCATGTTCAGCATGACTGCCCGCGTCTCCGAGTGCGGCGCGGAAGGTTCGACCTCCCGCGAGGCGAACCCGAAGTTCGCTGTCCTTGAGGGACGCCACAACCTCGGCGCTCTGAGGCTTGCCGAGGCCGTGCTCGTCCTGCTCGCGGAGGGTGTAGCTGCCGACGAGCCCCTGGCGTCCGGGCTCGAGGCCCAAGGTGACCTGGGCCCGAGCGCCGCTGGTGAACAGGACCTGGCCTTCCCAAGTCCCGCAGAGATCGACCTTGGGCTTGGCAGGCACCTTCTGGACCGGCAGCTCCTCGGCCTTCTTCACGTGCGGGAGCAGGTGGCGCACGCTAGCCCTCGAGAGGAGCCGCTCGCCCCCGCCCTGATAGGAGAGGAAAGAGTCCGAGTGGCCCAGGACCTCAGCTCCATGGGTGTAGGCCACGAGGGGCTCGCCCTGGGCCGGGTGAAACTCGATCCGAACCTCGTGGATCCAGCCAGCCGGCTCACCCCGATAGCGTGGCAGCTGGGCCAAGGCGGTGGTCAGCGCCTTGATCTGGTTGGCGTCCTTCAGCACGTAGCTCGGGCCCGGCTCTCCTCGCTCGGTCCGGATCTCGACTCGGACCGTGGCTGCCAGGCGCTCGTTAACCGTCGGGGCCTGCTCTTGCTGCTCACCGCCGATAGCTATCGCCAAGAGGGCCCCCGTGCCGACCAGGCCCGCCAGCGCCAATCTCATCGTGTTCTGCATCGTCTTCCTTCGTTCCCGGTCCTCCCTCGACCCAGCTCCAGAGCCTCCGATTCGAGAGAATCTTCCCAGCATTCACGGGCGCGTAAGTCCAATGATCAAAGGCTAGGCCGTCGCAAGTCTCGGCCTGCACAGGATTTGGGAGAGTCTCTGCGCCCGATTTTGGGACTCATGTCGTAAGACGCGCTGCGGCATGTAGATAAAGCGCTTCAAGTCGTCCGGGGGGTCTGCTAGGTTCCTGCCGACGTTTCAAGGAGCCATGATGCGAATCACGCACATTTCGACGGCCGCGCTCGCGGCCGCCAGCCTGACCTTTGTCGCTTGCGGCAGCGGCTCGAGTTCGAGCAAGGGCGCTGCGGCCAGCACTGCCGCCGCCACCAGCGGAATCAGTCAGACGACGACTTCCACGACGGCTGGCAGCACCAGCGGCACGGTCGCCTCTGCCACGAGCGGGGTCACCTCGACCGGCCCCGTTTCGTCCGGACCGGACACTGAGCCGCCTCTGATCGTGCTGACCGCACCCCGGCGCGGCGCGTTTACGACCCAGGCTCAGATCGACGTCGAGGGCACGATCACGGACCAGACCGGAGTCGCCTACTTCGTGATCAACGGCGACCCCGTGGTCCCAGCCGCCAACGGCAGCTTCCGCCACACCCTCGCGACGACCCACGGCTTGAACGTGATCGAGCTCGAGGCGGCAGACCCCCTCGGCCAGCGGACCAAGACCGCGCTCTCGGTGATCTCGGGTGACTTCCTCCCCGAGGCCAGCGTCGTCTCGGACGCCGTCGCGACTCGCCTCAACACCCCGGCCTTCGACGCCATCGAGCGCGTCGCGGCTCAGCAGCTCGGCGGGACGAACCTCAGCGCCCTGATCATGGCGCAGAACCCGCTCTACACGGGTGGCTCGGGCCTGGCTTCGGCTACGGTCGAGGCGACCGCCGCCAGCTTCGGGACCCCGACCCTCGACCTGACGCCTCAGGTCGGCGGACTCGACGTCCGGGCTGAGATCCAAAACGTCGACCTCACCGTGCGCGTGTTCGGCCGCGTCCTGGGAATCAACTACTCCCTCACGACCAACGTCACCGCTGACGTGGCTCGCCTCGAGGGCACGGCCGTGGTCAACGTCGCGAACGGCCAGGTCACGACGGACCTCCAGAACGTCAACGTCGACCTCGACAACTTCCGCTTCGATATCAGCGGCGTCCCTGGCTTCCTCGAGAACCTGGCCCGCAACGCCGTCCGGCGCTTGATCGAGCAGCAGGTCGAGCAGCAGGTGGCCACGATTCTCCCCGTCGAGATCAACAAGGCCATCGCTGGCGCCAACGGCCCGATCACCCAGAACGTCCTCGGCAAGCCCGTCACGCTCCACATGATCCCGGTCGCGGTCGTGTTCGACGCTGACGGCGCGACGGTCGTCGCTGACGGCGACATGACGATGCCTCCTCCCGCTGGCGTGATCCTGCCCACGACCCCGGGCTCGCTCAGCACGCCCGGCGCGGCGCCGACCCACGGCACCACCAAGGCCTTCTACGCTTCGATCAACGACGACTTCCTGAACCGGATCGGGCACGCCGCGTGGCGCGGTGGCCTCATGAACCTCAAGATCGACGACGCCTTCCTGCGGGCCCAGCCGAGCATGCCGAGCTGGCTCTCGCTCGACGCCTACATGCTCCAGATCTTCTTCCCGAGCCTCCGCGGTCAGGTCAACCCCCTCGATCCCATTGAGATCGAGATCGGGACCCTGACCCCGCCGGTGTTCCAGGCCAAGCCGGCTCCTGGCCTCCTCGACGCGGGCCTCGGTGAGCTGACCTTCTCGGTCTACGTCGCTCCCGTGGGCGGCGTCCGCCAGCTCGTCCTTCAGACCAGCATTCAGATCCAGGTCGACGTGGCGCCCGCCCTCAACGCCGGCAAGATCCAAATGCGGATCGCGGGCCAGCCCCTGATCCGGACCGACGTGACTCAAATGCCTTTGGCGCGCTTCGATCCCCTCGGCGTCGAGAACTTCGTGGACTTCATTATCCCCCCGGTCCTGCAGATCTTCGCGCGCGTCTGGAGCGGCTACCCGCTCCCGACCCACCCGGCGCTGAACTTGACCGGCGTGGACTTCCTCCAGGACGGCCCCAACCTCGACTTCCTGACCGTCCAGGGCGACCTTTAATCCTGTATTCCGCTCCGCGGAATGAGGCTCTGTTTCTCTATTCCGCTCCGCGGAATGAGGCTCTGTTTCTCTATTCCGCTCCGCGGAATGAGGCTCTGTTTCTGTATTCCGCTCCGCGGAATGAGGCTCGCTTCGCTCGCCGTCGCGATCTTCACTCGCTCGGGCTCCCTCTGATCCCGACCCCTGCTGCGCAGGATCGGAGTTGCCAGCTTCAGTCCAGGAGCGCTCCCTTGCTTCGCAAGGGGCTGGATTCCGACTCGGGGCAGCTTTCACGGCCTCACTGACACCTTCAAACTTGGAGTAGCCATGGCGATCTTCCGCACCTACCCCTGGCGCCTGACAGCCCTGCTCGTGTTCGGCCTGAGCGCGGCCCTCGTGGCCTGTTCGAAGTCCTCCTCCTCGGGCGGGGCGGCCTCGACCTCGGCTCCCGTCACGACCCAGCAGCAAGCGTCTGGGGCCTCGGGGGTCACGAGCCTGACCTCGCCCGACGCCTTGATCAGCGGGCTCGAGACCGTGAGTTTTCGGTTGAGCGATCCTGCCAGCGCAGGGCAGCGGGTCGCGGTCCTGTGGTCGAGCGATCAGGGTCAGACCTGGCGTCCGATCGCGAGCGTGGGGTCTCTGGCTCAGCCCGCGGCCAGCGCGCCGGACCCGGGCCTCGAGCATCGGGTGAACTGGAACACGGCCCAGGACGTGCCGGGCTTCGAGCCCTCGGTCCTGCTCGAGGTTCGGACCGACACGACCTCGCTGCGCGCGGGGCCCTTCGCCGTCGACAACCAGTCGATCTCGACCACAGCCGGCCTCAGCCGGCTCCCCTACCTCCAGTCGACCGATCAGACCTCGACCTGGATCCGTTGGCGGACCCTCGGGGCGCGGGACGGAGACGTCGAGTTCGGCGAGACCCCGGCCCTAGGCCGCGTCGCCGTCGGAGCCGGCGCCAGCGAGGACCACGAGGTTCAGCTGACGGGCCTCCAGCCGGGCACGCGCTACTACTACCGCCTCGTCTCCCAAGGACTTCCGGTCACGCCGCGCTACACCTTCGAGACCGCGCCCGACTCGACCCAGGGGACCTTCAGCTTCCTCGTCGTCGGCGACAGCGGCATGAACAACCAAGCCCAGCTCGACGTGGCAGCCCAAATGGCCACCGAGGACGCGGACTTCTTCATTCACACCGGTGACGTGATCTACCCCGCGGGCGGGATCGGCGCGGCGGTCCAGGAATACAACTACCGCTACTTCCGCCCCTACCAGGCCTTCCTGAGCCGGATCCCGAGCTTCCCCGTCGTTGGCAACCACGACCTCTACGGGCTCTTTGGTCAGCCCTTCCGCGACGCCTTCACGCTCCCCAGCAACGGGACCGGCGGCAACCTCGAGGAGCTCTACTACAGCTTCGAGTGGGGCGACTCCAAGTTCATTGCGATCGAGAGCAACACCCTCTTCCAGTATTCGGCCACGGGGGGCCACATGAACTGGCTCAGCCGCGAGCTGCGCCAGAACACCAAGAAGTGGGTCGTGGTCTACCTCCACGCGCCCCTCTACAGCGCCGGCAAGCACGGCGACAACACAGCCCTCCAGAACAACCTGGGGCCTCTGCTCGAGAACTACGGCGTCGACCTCCTGATCGCGGGCCACGATCACAACTACGAGCGGACGAAGCCGATCAAGGCCTTCAACACCGACCCCAGCTACCCCGGCCTGGTTCACGTCGTGACCGGCGGCGGCGGCGCCGCCCTGCGGCCCGTGACGCCCAACGCGAACACCGACGTCGCGATCTCGGCCTATCACTACATGCGCTTCAGCGTGGCCGGCGACACCATGACCGGCGAGGCCGTGACCGAGACCGGCGCCGTCTTGGATCGCTTCCAGATCCGCAACCGCTAGCGCACCTCTGTCGGCACCAAGGCGATCTTGGACTCGCCCTGGACCAAGGCTAGGCGTCGGTCCGGTGAGACCACCAGCCTCGTTCCCCGCCTCAACTCTCCCTTGAAGACATGCGTCTCGAGGAGTCGTCGGTCTTCGTTCCAGATCCTGAGATCTGGGACCCGGGAGCCGAGGCTGATCAAGGTTTCGCGAGGTCCGAGGGCGATTCCCCGGATCGTTCCGCTGTGGGCGCCGGGGACGAAGCCCGCCTGAGGTCGATCGAACTTGCTCGGGACGAAGGCCTGATCTGGAGTCGCCGCCTCTCGAATGACGCCGACGTCGTCCCCGCACAGGAGGCGTCCCCCAAAGCTCAGGAAGGCGCGCAGGCGTCCCTTGGTCGGCCGGATCCAGAGCCGCTCGTGAGCGGTCTGGTTTCCGATTCGCAGGCGCTCGAGGTGGGGGGCGAGTCCTGTCTCGTGCGCAGGCTTGTTGGGACTCCAGGCCAGGAGGACCTCGAAGTCCTGGCCCTCTTCGTCTAGGAGGAAGGCCCCGTTGGGAGAGGAGTCGGGGGCTTCAGGGGGGGGGTCGAGGTCCTGAGTCCACTCGAACTTCTTGGAACCGAGTCGCCAGAGGACAACGCGCTCGGCTCCGAACAGGAGGTAGCGGTCGTCGGAGACTGGGGTCTGGGCCATGATCTGGAGCTTGGGTTCGATCAGGATCGGCTCTCTTCTCAGGCCCCCCCCGTCGATCAGGAGGATCCGGAGCGGCTGCCCCGGGGAGCCTGAGGCGAGTTGGGTCCCGTGGCCGAAGAGGCGCGGGAAGGACGCGCCGAGGGTGATTGGAGTGGTGCGCTGGACCAAGGTCGAGATCGGGAGGCCCTTGGGGCCTGGTTCCCAGAACTTGAAGACTCCGTTGTCTGCGAGGCTCACGAAGCGCTTGTTCGAGAGCCAGGTCACCGTGACTCGCTGGGCTTCGTAGGGAGCCTCAGGAGCCTCTCCTGGGGCCAAGACGAGGGGAGAGCCGCCGAGCTTCCAGTCGAAGGCCGACTCCAGGATCGGCTTGGGAGTCGGGCTCTGGCGTGTCTCGGCAGGAGAGGAGCGGGTCGACTGGGGGAGGAGGTCGGGCTCGGCGTCGGGGCGGAGCACGAACCCAGCGGTCGCGGCCAGTGCGGCGAGGAGGATCAGGAGTCCCAGCCAGACGCCTGCTCCGATCCCAGCTCGCGGAGGGGTCCCCTGGAGGGCAGCCCCGAAAGAGGCTGCGTCGGGGAAGCGAGCGGCGGGGTCCTTCTCGAGGGCTCGCTCGACGGCCGCGCGGAGGTCTGGGGGGACGCTCTGCGGAAGGGGCGGGGGCGCCTCGGTCATGAGCTTGGTCAGGGTTTCGAGGGTCGAGGCCCCAGAGAAGGGGGGGTGGCCAGTCAGGGCGGCATAGAGGGTCGCGCCGAGGCCGAACACGTCGGTGGCGATCCCTGCCTTGCCGACTCCAGCCTGCTCTGGCGCCATGAAGCCCGGCGTCCCGAGGATCACGCCGGACTGGGTCAGGTCGCTGACCTCGACGGAGCGCGCGAGCCCGAAGTCTGTCAGGCGAGGACTCCCTGTCTCGTCGAAGAGGACGTTGGCGGGCTTGATGTCCCGGTGGAGGACGCCCTGGGCGTGGACGTGGGCCAGGCCGCTCGCGAGCGCGACCCCGAGGGCTCGGGCTTCTTCGGCGGGGAGAGGGCCGGTCCGGAGCCGGTCTTTGAGGTCGCCGCCCGGGAGGAGGTCCATGACGAGGTAGGCGTGAGGCCCGACTTGGCCCGCGCTGTGAACCCGCGCCACGTGGGAGTGGGTGTCCGCTCGAGCGTGAGCTTCAGCTTCGCGGTGAAAGCGCGTCACGTCTTCGGCGCTGCCGCCCGGGGCCAGGACCTTGAGGGCGACCTCGACCCCGCTGGGACCGATCGCGGCGTAGACCGCGCCCATTCCTCCGAAGCCGAGGGAGCGCGAGATCCGGTAGGGGCCGAATTGGGTGCCAGGTGGAAACTGGGTCATCCGCGACAGGCTACTCGCTCAGGTCACAGGGTGACCTGTCGAGGGGGAGTCCTGGTCGAGTCCTTAGCCTAGCCGGGTTGTGGGCTGCGCTCTCTTGAGTCGCAAAGATCGCCAAGGGCCGCCAAGAACGCAAAGTGCGAGTTGAGGGGGCGAAGCGCTCCAGAGTTGGAGTGGCGGGGGCTCCTTGGTGAGTCGAGGTGGGGCGCGGGCTGAGAAGGCGAGTCGGCCCGCCCTGTACCGAGACCTCGTCTCAGAAGGACGTCTTGCGGCGCGAAGCGGCGCAGCTAGGAGTCGAGCTTGATCGCCTTGAGGAAGCGAACCCACTCGCGCTGCATGGCCTTGCGGTCGACGCCGGGGAAGGCCTTGTTCCAGGTGTTCGAGGTGTCCTGGACGCGGTGGACCTCTTGGAGGAGCGCCACGAACTGCTTGCGATACTTGCCGCCCTCGCCCTCGAGGAGGAAGGAGGCCAGGGTCGCGGCCTGGTGATAGTTGTTCACGGTCATGAACTGGCTCTGACTGAGGCCGGTGAAGGTCTCGAGGTCAGGGAGCTCGTCGGCGTGGTGGTGGCAGTGGGCGAAGGGGCCCTCGATCATGCCCGAGCCCATGGGGATCATGTTCGGGCGCTTGAGCGTCCAGCTCGTGCCGTCGAAGGAGTGATAGCCCATGTAGTTGGCGATCGCCTCCACGGCCCAGAACTGGTGGGTGATCTGGCGGGTCACGTTCGCGGCGTGCTTGGAATACTCGAAGGCGATCTGGTGGGTGACCTCGTGGGCCAGGGGGATCATGAGCTCTTCGAAGCGCTCGATCTGGAAGGTCCGGCCGGTCGCCTCCTTGGGCTCGTAGGTCACGAAGCAGGGGTTGAGGCTCTGGGTCGACTGGAGGTAGAAGGCCGCGCCCTGGATCCCCTGGCTGCCCATGGCTTGTCCACGGGTGGCGATCTTCATTTGGGCCTCGAGGTCGGCCTGGGTCTTGGTCAGGATCACGGGGAGCTTGCCCTTGGGGGCCTGGAACTCCCAGACGTCGCTGAAGCGCTCGAGGAAGTACTTCCGGTAGGCCGCGACGTAGGCCAGGGTCCGCTTGGCCTCACGCAGGCCGACCGTGGTCCGGATCTCGTGGACCTCGTCGCTCAGGATCCAGGGTGAGCTCCAGGTCGCGTGTTGACGATCGAGGGCCTCGACCTCAGCCTTGCTCAGGAGCTTGCCTTGGTAGCGCTCGCCGCCCTCGGCCAGGACCTTGGCGTCAGCCTTGCTGACGTAGGCGTAGTAGGGAGCGAAGTAGACGAGGTCCAGGCGAGCCAGGGCGGCCTTGCTCTTGAAGCGGTGCTGGATCAGGTCGACGTAGCGCTGATAGCGCTCGTGGGACTCGCTCTCGATGGCGAGGGCGGCGTCGGCCAGGGCCAGGGCCACGGTCTCATGGGCCTCGGCGCGCTTGGCAGCCAGCTTGGTCAGGAAGGAGGCCTTGGGGCCCTTGGCCTTCTTCTTCCGCTTGCTGAGCTTCTGCTTGGAGCGCTCGACCTTGGCGACCTCGCGCTTGAACTTCTTGGACTCGGGGTCCACGGCCAGGCCCAGCTCGAGCTCGGCGGCGGCGGTGTTGAGGTCCTTGCCGCGGGCCGCGTACTTGGCGAGCTTGATCAGCTCCTTCTCAACGGTCCGGAGGGCGGCGCGCTCGGCCTTGGGGGCTCCGAGGGCCGGGGCACCCAGCAGGAGGCAGAGGGCCAAGGGGAGGAGAAGGGCGGAGGTGCTACGGGCAGCGGCGCTCATAAGGGACTCGTTTCGAGGGCTCTGCGGGATCGCGGCCTCTCTGACCCCCTTTACGGGCCATCTTCCTGAGCGTTTGCTCCAGGCCGAATCCTGGGCCAGCCTCGTTCCTCGGCTGGCCCAGGATCGGGCCTAGGTGTCCCTGAGGGGCAGAGGGACGCACATGTGTCCTTCGCCACGACCGGGAGGGACAGTGTGTTCCGAAAGCGGGTCGCAGGCGAAGGACACCGGCGCCCTCTGCCCCTTGATAGCCTGGACTTTCAGGGCGAACGCCCTTGGGTAGCTTGGAAGTGGTGATTGTCCAGGCTAGGACCCTGGATTCGGGATCAGCGGCCCCAGAATCAGGCTCTAGCTGCGATTCTGGCCCTGTTTGGGGTCCCTGGTGCCCCCTGAGGGAATACACTCTGTTCACCGTGTCTGCTGCGATCAAGTTCACCTGCCCTCACTGTGAGCGCGTCTGCAAGGTTCCTGCCGAGCTGGGCTGAAAGCAGGGGCGTTGCCCAGGCTGTCGCAAGGGCCTCGAGGTCCCGACCGAGACTCCGGAACATCTTCTCTCCGGACGCCAGACCGCTGCCCCCGAGGAGGCCCTAGCGCCCCTCCAGGCAGAAGAGGGCGCGCCTTCGCCGAGCAAGCGGACCACTGCCCGCCAGAGCCTGATCCCCAAGCGAGCGTCTGGGCGCTCGCGGCGGCGCTCGGGTAGAAATCGGCGTCGCTCCAGCCAAGGTGAGGTCGAGTTCTTCGACGAGACGGGCCCGATCCTGTGTCCCTCCTGCAAGCTCGACGTCCCCGCCGGGGCTTACGAGTGCCCTCACTGTCAGGCAGAGCTCCGTCGCGACGTCAAAGGCGGGCTGCACTGGGCGATCCCGCTGTCCTTCCTGTTCATGCCCTTGCTCCCCGTGATCGGGCTCCTCCTGGCGCAGTTTGGGCTCCGGCGAGCTCGCCAGCGGAACAACTACGAGAACGTGGCCTGGGTCTCGATCCTCCTCAACGGGGCGAACCTGACCTTCGGGATCCTCTACATGCTCAAGGATCTCCTCGCGGAGTAGGAGGCCACGTGAACGCCTGGGCTCCGCTGACGGTCTTGCTCCTGGGCATGCTCTGTTCGGGCTGCGGCGTGACCGAGGTCCTCGAGCGCGACGCGGCCGGAGTTCCGATCCTGATCCGGAGCCCGCAGCCTGACGCAGGCGACCTCTTGGACCTAAAGGAGGAGTTCGGCCTCAAGACGGTCCTCAACCTGCGCGGCCCGAGCCCGGGCAAGAGCTGGTTCGAGGAGGAGAAGGCGGGCGTGGCGGCCGTCGGGGCTGAGTGGCGCCACCTGGCCGTGAGCGGCAGCAACCCACCCCAGCCCGAAGAGCTGGAGGCCTTCTTCGACCTCGTCGAGGATCCGAAGGCCCGCCCGATCCTGATCCACTGCCAGGGCGGCGTCCACCGCACGGGCGCCTTCTCGGCCCTCTACCGGATGCAATACCAGGGCTGGGAGCCCAAGCGCGCCGTCGAAGAGATGGAGGACAACTACTTCAACTGGACGACCCGCGATCGCTCGGCCCTCAAGGAGTGGCTCCTGCGCTACGTGCGGGATCCCAAGCGTCGCCTGCCGACAGGGAGGAGCGATCCGCCAAGGCCCGCCAAGGACGCCAAGAAGAGCCAGCGCTAACCGATAGCTCATGAGTCAGGGAAGAGAGGAGAGCCGGGGAGGCTGCTCATGAGCGACAGTTCTTGGCGGTGGTTCTTGCCCCCACACATCGCGTCCTCCGCCCGCTCAGCAGGCTCGTCTAGCGAGGGCGGCGCCTCAGCCCAAGTCACTCTCCTCAGCAGAGACCGAAAACACCTCTCCGTCGTCGAGGCGATAGGCGCTCAGCTCTCGGCCCCACACGCAGCCGCTATCAAGAGACACGACCTCCGGGTCCACTCGAAGCCCGAGCGCGGCCCAGTGTCCGCAGAGGACGCGGCACTGACCCTTCCAGGCCCGCCCCGGAGCCGCGAACCAAGGGTAGGTCCCCGGCGGGCGCTGGTCGGGGGCCCCCTTGTGTCCGCCGAAGGCGTCGCCCTCCTGATCCACGCAGCGGAGGGTCGTCAGGGCTCGGACTGCGCCCAAGAGCGGATCTCGTCGGCGCGACTTGCGGGAGAAGAGCCCCTCCAAGAACCCGACTCGGTCCTCGCGGAGGGCGTGGCTCGCGGCGCGGGCCACGGTCGTGACTTGGTCACGCGTCCAGCCAGGCAAGAGTCCGGCGTGGACCATTAGCCAGTCGGGGCCGCGTCCGTCGAGAGGCGGGCTCCGCCGCACGAAGGGTTGGCTGGCGAGCCAGTCGAGGAGCTCGTCGCGGTCGGGGGCTTTGAGGATTGGGCTCAGGGTGTCGCCCGAGCGCTGCTCGCGAATACCCGCGCCGACGGCCAAGAGGTGCAGGTCATGGTTGCCGAGGACCGTAGCGTGGCCGTGGTCTCGGACCCAGCGGAGAGCCTCGAGCGAGCTGGCGCCGCGGTTGACGAGGTCGCCAACGAACCAGACGCGGTCGCGCTCGGAGCTGAACTCGACGGCGGCCAAGAGCGCTTGGAGGGTGGCGTGGCAGCCTTGGAGGTCACCCACGACGTAGGTCGCCATAGCTACTCGGCGGTCGCGGCCACGCGAAGGGCGACCCCGCGGGCTTGGAGCAGGCCCTGCTCGACGTTGAGGTCTTCGACGCTCAGGGGGTGTTCTTCGAGCCACTCGGGGGGGAACTCGACCAGGAGCCCATTCTCGTCAGGCGTCACGCCGAAGTAAGGCAGGGGCCGGGGGCTGCGGCCACGATTCAGGAGGACGGCAAGGCGGAGGAGGACGCCGAGGCGGACGTAGCGGGTCTGCTTGAGCGGAGCGTAGGCGGCGAGGTCAGAGCTCGTCAACTTGCGACGGTGCTGACGAACGAGGGCCGCCAGGCGCTCCTTCTCGTCGTTGCTGAAGCCGGGCATGTGCCCGTTCTCCAGGAGGTAGGCTCCGTGCTTGTGATACGAGGCGTAGTTGATCACGAGGCCGACCTCGTGGAGGCGCGCCGCCCAGCGGAGGAGACGCTTGGCCTCGGGATCGTCGATCCCCCAGGCCTCGGCGACCCGTTGATAGAGGTAGGTCACGGTTCGCTCGACGCGCTCGGCCTGGTCGAGGTCGACGCGGAACTGGAGCATCAGGCGGCGGATCGTGTTCTCGCGGACGTCGGTCTGTTGGTCGCGGCCGTCGAGGTCGAGGAGGACGCCCTCGCGGAGGGCCGTCCGCGAAGGTCGGAGCTCCTTGATCCCGAGGCTCTCGAACAGGGCCTGAAGGATCGCGACGCCACCAGCCAGGACCGCGGCGCGCTCAGACTTGAGCCCGGGCAGCGAGAGCTGGTCGCGGTGCCCTGCTGCCAGGAGGGCCTTGCGGAGCTGACGGAGGCCGTTGGGTGTGATCTCGCCTTCGGTCCACTCGCTCTGCTTGAGGACGCTGCTGACGGCGTTGATGGTGCCCGAGGCGCCGTAGGCCACGTCCCAGCCCAGGCTGCGGAATCGGCGCTCGAGGGTTCGCAGCTCGAGGCGCGCGGCCAGCTCGGCGGCGCGGAGGTGTTTCCGACGGAGCTCGCCGTCGGGAAAGAAGCGGAGGCTGTAGCTGACGCACCCCATGTGAAGACTGTCGGCTTCTAGGACATGACGTCCCTCGCCGACAATGCACTCGGTGCTCCCGCCGCCGATGTCGACGACGAGGCTACGGCTCTCGTGGTCGGGGAGGAAGTGGGCCACGCCGAGGTAGATCAGGCGGGCCTCCTCACGTCCCGCGATGATCTCGATCGGGTGCCCGAGGGCTTCGCGGGCGCGCTCGAGGAACTCAGGCGCGTTGCGGGCCTTGCGGAGGGTGTTGGTCCCGACGGCGCGCACACGGGCCGGAGCCAGGTCTCGCAGTCGCTGCCCCATGCGCGCCAAGCAGAGCAGGGCTCGCTCTTGGGCTTCGTCGGTCAGCATTTGGTCCGCGTCGAGTCCAGCAGCCAACTGAACGCGCTCGCGCATTCGGTCGACCAAACGGATCTCATTGTCGACGCGACGGGCGACGACCATGTGAAAGCTGTTCGACCCTAGGTCGACGGCCGCGAGGCTGTTGCTCGACACACGTGCTCCTTGGCAGGGACACCTTACTGCTGGGTCAGCCCGGGTGCTCGTCTCGCGGGGGAGAGGAAGCCTCTTGGCGAAGAGGCCAGGCGCAGATCGCTGAATTCCGCCCAAAGGCGGCCTGCGGGGAGTGATAAGGGCGAGGAAACCCACGAGGAGGTAGACTCTCGCCCCCATGGCCAAGCGAAAGCGCAAGCGCAAGCAGAAACAGAAGAAGGGCGGCAACGCGCCCGCTCCGGCTGCCGAGTCGGAGGACGCGTCGGCGGAGCCCCCTCCGAGCGACGCGCCACCTGCCGGTGAGGCTCCGAGCGCTGAGCCCGAGGCCGCAGCTTCGGAGACCTCTCCCCCAGAGCCTGAAGGTGCCGCCCCGAGCGAGACGAGCGCTCCCGCTCCGGCTCAGCCCGAGGCCGGTCCAGCGCTCGGCTCACCCGTAGAGGAGAGCGCTCGCACTTCCGCCAAGGACGACGCCAAGGCTGGCAAGGAGCAAGCGGGCGGGTTCCTGGCCGGGTTCCGCGAGGAGTTCATGACTCCTGGCGCGGTCGTGGTGATCTTGGCCTTGATCACGGCCTTGGCCTACTTCTACTCCCTCTGGGTCCCCTTCCTCTTCGACGACGCCCCCGTCGTGACCCGGAACACAGCGCTCTGGCCGGGCTCGGACATCTTCAAGCTCTACGAGCCCAAGACTCGGACCCTGACCTACTGGACCTTCGCGCTCAACTTCCGCTTGGCGCACCTCAACACGGTCCCGAACGACTTCAACGGCATGCGCTATTGGTGGTCGTACCACTTCGTGAGCATTCTGTTCCACGCCCTAAACGCGGGGCTCCTCTTCCTCTCGGTCCGCGGGATCCTCCGGGCCTGCAAGAACGAGGTCAGCGAGGGGCTGGCGCACTGGGTCGCCTTCGCGGGCGCCGCGATCTGGACCCTGCACCCCGCCAATACCATGGCCGTCGCCTACATAGCCCAGCGCTTCTCGCTCGTGGGAACCGCGCTCTTCCTGGGTTCGCTCCTCTGCTACGTCAAGTTCAGAGAGCGCTGCTTGGAGGGAGGAGAGGACGACGCGCTCAGCGATTTCAGCGTGTGGGACGACCACAAGGCCCTGGCCTACTTGGTCGGCGCCATGTTCTTGGGCGGGCTCACAGCCTTGGCCAAAGAGAACGCGACGGTGATCCCGCTCTTCCTGTTGGCCTTGGAGCTGATCGTGTATCGCGGGAGGCGCTGGAAGATCCCGGCGGGCTTCATTCTCGCGGGCATGGTCGGCCTGTGGTTCTTGGCCATGACGACGGGGCTCAAGTTCGAGAACTTCTTCCCCGCCAGCTCGCCGACGGCGGAGTCGCGCCTCGACTACTTCCTGACCCAAATCCCGGTAACGCTCAAGTATCTCCAGCTTCAGGCGATGCCGACCGACCTCACCGTCGAGCACCAGTTCCCGATCGTCTATCACGCCAGCAAGGGCTTCATAGACGGGAACGCTGCTCAGATCGTCGGGCTGGCGGCCCTGGGGCACCTCCTGATCTTGGCCCTCTTCGCGACTCTGCTCTGGCGGGGGCTGCGCTTCATTCCCCTCGCCATCGCGGGCTTCTATATCGGGAACTTGGTCGAGTCGAGCTTCATTCCGATCCTCGACCCCATGGTCGATCATCGGATGTACCTCCCGAGCCTCTTCCTCGGCTCAGCCCTCTGCGTCGCTGTCGCCAGAGGACTCCCCTGGCTGGAGGAGCGCTTCCAAGACGTCAAGCCCAAGCTGGCGCTGGCGGTGATGGGCGTCTGCCTCCTCTTGGCCTGCGGGACCGTCGCTCGGATCCACACCTGGACTGGCCAGCTCCGAATCTGGGAGGACACCATCGAGAAGCGCCCCTGGTGCGCGCGCGCCTACTCGAGCCTCGGAATGGAGCACCTCTACCGCAGCGAGTGGGCCTTGGCTGTGGGCCCCATCGAGACGGCCCTCGAGCTCGGCCCCTATCACGTCGAGGGCTGGAACAACCTCGGCAAGGCCTACCTCGAGCTCGAGCGCTTGGGCCCGGCCCAGAAAGTCCTCGAGCGCGGAATCCAGGTCAACCAGGTCGTTCCGAGTCCCGCGGTCAAGTTCTGCCTCAACAACCTCGGCCTGATCCACAACCGCCTCGCGGCGGACCCGAAGTGCTCCGGGGCGAAGCGGATGCAGCACTGGAAGACCGCCTCCAAGCTCCTGACCCAGGCCACCCGCCAAGACCCGCTCTACGACGTCGCTTGGATGAACCTGGCTCAGGCGGAATACAACATCACGGTCAACTCCCAGGGCAACCCCGTCGAGCGGAAGCGGGCCGGCGCGGCCTGCGCCCTGGCGCTGGCCTACGCGGGTGAGATCAACCGCCGCAAGGGCGGGAGCGGGCTCTCCCCCCAAATGCAGCGCTGGAACGTGCGCGCCTTGGGCGAGGCCGGCCGCGCCGGCGAGGCCTTCGCCTTGGCCGAGGCCATGATCGCCGCCGCAGGCGAGGACCCGGCTCAGGCGACCTTCAAGCACGGCCTGATGTTCGAGCTGGGCGAGGTCACCGTGGCCGCCTTCCGCAATGGGGAGGCTGGGACCGACGCCATGGCCAAGAAGGTGCTCCCCTGGCTCCACAGCTTCTACCGCGGAAAGTCCGGCGGCCCGGGCTACGTCGCCTACACCCTTGGGTTCCTCTACGGACAAATGGGCAAGATCAAAGAGGCCGCAGCGCTCTTGAACGAAGGCCTTCGCCTTCGCCCGACAGACCCCCGCGCCGGCCAAGCTCGCCAAGAGCTCGGTCGCCTGGCCCGCCTCGCTCAAGGCGGCGGCCGGCGCCCTGGACCCCAGGGGCCGGGACCCCAGGGGCCGGGACCCCAGGGACCGGGACCCCAGGGCCCGCAAGGACCTCAGCCCGGCCCCCGCTAATGGTCAGCCGAGGACTCGCTCGGCAGCCTCCCTCCTCGGGCGACCTCAGGCAGGGCCGCCGGTGAGCCTGCACGAGGCTCCGCCGGACCTCAGCGTGTGCGTCGTGACCCGCGACGGCGGCCAAGGCCTCCTCGAGCTCTTGGCCTCGCTGCCCGCCGCCGCCGGTCACCTGACCTACGAAGCGGTCCTGGTGGACAACGCCTCCCAGGACGGGACGCCAGGGCGGGTTCGCGCCGCGGCCCCCCGAGCGACCCTGATCGAGAACGCGGCGAACCTCGGCTTCGCGCGCGGCTGCAACCAAGCCGCGGCCAGAGCGCGCGGGCGGCTCCTGCTCTTCCTCAACGACGACGCGATCCCCGAGCCAGGTGTCCTCGAGGGGCTCGCTGCGGCCCTGGAGGAGGGGGACGGAGTAGCCGCCGTGGGGCCCCGCCTCGAGGGGCTCTCGGGTCAGGCTCAGCAGACCGCCGGGCCCGCTCCGCGCCTGGGCTCGCTGCTGCACCGGGTCCAGTTCCTCCGCGCGACCCAGGTGTTTCGCGCCGCCTACCGGGCCTGGCGCCACGCGCCCCTCCCGAGCGAGCGGACCCGGGTCGAGCGACTCGGCGGCGCGGCCCTCCTGGTCCGCCGCGAGGCTCCGCCTTGGGACGAGGGCTTTCCCTTTGGCCTCGAAGACGTCGACCTCTCGCTCCGGCTCGCTCGCCAAGGAGCGCTCCTCTATTGCCCCGACCTCCGAGTCGTCCACGAGGGGGGGCGCGCCAGCGCCAGCCACCAGGCCTTCGTCCTAGAGTCCTTCGAGCGCGGCTTCGCGCGCTACCTCCGGCTCCACGACCCCCGCCCCTGGGCGAGCGGGCTCTACAAGCTCTTGGTGACCCTCGACGGTCCCTGGAGGACCCTCGCCGCGGCTTGGGGCGCGCTGCGGAGACCCGGCGGATCTCCGCGCGCTGCCTTGGCGCGGGCGCGCCTGCGAGCCGAGCTGAGCTTCTACCTCGGCGGCGGCCTCCTGCGGTTCTGGCGAGCGTGAGCGAGGAGCCCTTGGTCATCGAAGGCGCGGCCTACGGCCCGAACTCAGGGCTGCGGGGCGTCTTGGTCTGGTCGGCCCTCCCCTTGGGCTTCGGGCTCGGGATCGCCGTCGGCGTGGCGCTCTCGGCGGGCGGGAGCCTGGTGCCCTGGCTGCCCGCTTGGGGTCAGGCCGGGGTCTTCCTGGCGGCCCTAGTCGGCGGCCTAGCTGGCGCCGTAGTGGGCTTCGCTCGCTTCCAGACCTTCGTCCGCTCGACCTATCGCGTGACCCTCGGGCCCGACGAGGTCGCGTTCGGAGTCGAAGGCGCCAAGGTCCTGCACCGCGTGTCCTGGAGCGACCTCCGAGGCTACCGCGTGGACAGGCGGGGCTGGGTCCGACTCCTCCTTGTTCAGGCTCACAGCGCCTTCCTCGACCTCCGAGTCCCCTGCCGAGACGACTCTGAGACCGCCGCCGTCGCCGACCTCTTCGAGGCCCGCGGGGTCAGGCGGGCCTGATCAAGCGCTATTTGCCTAGGTGCTCTCGGCGAAGGTTCATGAAGAGCTGACCCTGCCCGATCGCGTCATCGAGGGCCTCGTGGGTGTGCTCCCGGGTGCCCTTGAACCAGCGCTTGGGTAGGCCCCGCTTGGAGCAGGTCCGGTAGCCCTTCTTGAGCACGGCGGAGGCGTAGGTCTTTATGTCGAGCGCAGAGAAGCTGAAGGGCGACCTGCCCGTGAACTTGATCAGGTACCAGTAGACGAACATGAAGTCGTAGGAGGCGGGGAAGCCGACGAAGACCAAGTTGGCGCCTTGGCTCGCTTGGAGGTCCTCGAGGAAGGCCAGGAACTCGTTCATGGCTGTGGGTGGATCAACGAGGTCCGATCGGCACGCGGCCCAGGCCTCGGGCTGGGTCTCCCACCAGCGCATGGTGTCAGGGTCACCCTCCGCATCTTCCAAGGTCTCTAGGTTCCTCGTGAAGGTCCCCACGAGGTCGCCGGCTTCCGTAAAGCACGCGGCGCCGAAGCTCAGCATGGAGTTGGGCCCAGGGATTCGTCCGTCCGCCTCGATGTCCACGCTGACGTAGAGCTCAGGTCTTGCCACTCTTCACCTCCTGAGCTCCAAGACGGCTGGCTGCCTCCTCCCTTTCACTCGTGGAGAGTCGAGAGGGGCGGGCCTCGCAGCGCGGGTCCCTTGGAGCCTCAGGCTCACCAAGACGACCCCGCTACTCCCAACTCCAGAGGGCTTGGTCCCGTCAGCTAAGGAATCGAGAGGTGGAAGTGGTTGTGGTGACCCGTGTAGTACGAGACCCCAGTCACTCCGCTGTCATTGAAGAGGACCGAGCGAGCCTGGGTCTCGGCCTTCATGATGTCGATGAGCTGCTGAGTCCGGCTCCGGCTGTAAGCCGACTGGGTGATCGTGACGGCCGCCTCGCCACTCGTCCTCACGGGACGAAAGTCCGCGTTCTTGCCGAGGCGGTGCGAGGAGTGAGGAGCGAAGGCCCCTCCGCGCTCGAGGCTAATGTGCCCGACCCCGGCTCGTGGAAACCCAGTCTGCTTCCAGCGGCTCCCGCCACGCTCGATCCCATACACCAGCTGGGGCTGACCCCAGCGCTCGCCGGCCGAGGAGTAGGCGTAGAAGCCGTCTCCGCTGGCGGGGAGCTGAATGAAGCCAGCCGAAGAGACGGGGCGGGTCGCGGGCGGGGTCACGCCCGAGCCTTGGAGGTAGGCCCCGTGGACCCACGCCAACTGGCCGGCGTAGCTGATCTCGCGCCAGTCACCTTGGGCCTGGGACTCGACCACGAGCTGATCTTGGCTGAGCTGACCGACCTGGCGAAAGGTCGTGCCGGGTCCGCTGCGGACGTTTAGGCTGCTGGCCGTGACGCGCCGAACCGGGAGGGCGCTCTGGGAGATCCCGGCCTGCTGGCACCAGCCCACGACGTCGCTGAACTGGACCTTGTGCCAGCTCCCCTGCTGCTCGAGGTGGACGTAGGCCTGGCCCTGCGCGGCCTGCCCCACCAAAGGCGAGGCCGCGTCAGGATCCTGGAAGATGTTGGTCGAGGCCGCGTCGACCTGGAGTCCCACCTCGCGGGGGAGCGTGGCCGGAGTCGCGCTCGTGCCTCCCGCGGGCACCGTGCTCGAGGTCGAGCCGACCGCGGCGGACGTGCTGGCCGAGGAGCCGCTGCTTCCTCCGCCGCCGCTGCACCCGGCTAGCAAGCCGAGGGCGACCAGGCTCAAGGAGCCCATCAGGATTTCGCTGCGCACGCAGGCCTCTCTCTCTCAAGGAGCAGTAGTGCGAAGGAAGGGCCAGGGCGATGAACCGAGCAGCAAGCACTTAGGAAGGCGCGACTCGCGGAATTCCGCCAATCCTCCAGTTCTGGGGGCCCCGCAATGAAACGGAAAGTGACGCCAGAAGGCGACGGGGCTCCTCAGCGAGCAGGAATCGCGACCCGGAGCCTGACGCCGTAGACCTCGAGCTCGTCCCCGTCTTGAAGGGCCGCCTGGCCCTCGATGGCTCGTCCGTTGAGGCGCACGGTCTGTGGCGAGGGGCTCACGTTGTAGAGCCGGTAGCGGTCGCCGACGCGGACCGCCACGGCTGCCCGGCGCGGAGCGTAGGCACCCTGGATCACGACGTCGGAGTCGGGGCCCGCGCCGATCAGGAGATCGTCGTAGACCTCGACCCGAGTCTTCCCTGCCAGGCCCTCGATCCTGATCGCCGCACCCGGCTTGCCTTCTCGCGGTCGAGGACCGGAGACGACCTCCACGACCTCGGGGGCCTTGGAGAAGAGCTTGGACAGGAGCGGGTTCTGCTCGCGAGAGGCTCGTTTGGCGCTCGGCTGGGCCTGGGCCTGGGGGTCTCGGTTCGGATCTTCGGGGACCTGGGTGGCCTTGCCGAGGGATTCGAGGGGAGGGTCGAGGAGACCCTTTGTGCGCGAAGAAGAGACCGGGGTCGTGGGGCGGCTCAGCGAGGAGGAAGCCGGCTTGGAGCGACTCAGCGAGGAGGAAGCCGGCTTGGAGCGACTCAGCGAGGAGGAAGCCGGCTTGGAGCGACTCAGCGAGGAGGAAGCCGGCTTGGAGCGACTCAGCGAGGAGGAAGCCGGCTTGGGCGAGGAGAGCTTGGAGGAGGCAGGCTTGCTCGCGGAGGCCGTCCCCTCAGCGCGGCTCGAGAGTGAGCTCCGGACCTGCTTGAGGAGGTCCGCTGAGAACTGGTCGGTCTGAGCCTCCTCGGCGTCGGGTGAACTCGGCTCGGGCGCCGCCGTCGGCTGGGCGTCCTCGCTCACGAGCGAGAAGTCAATCACGACCTTGTTGGAGAGGACGATCCGCGAGCCGTCGGTCAGGGGCGCCGTCTGATCAGGCGTGACCACGGCGTCGTCGACTGAGACGGGGTTGGTCTTCGACTGGGCGAAGAGGGTGAAGCCCTTGGAGCTCCGCAAGAGCTCGGCGTGCTGGCGCGAGACGATCCCGTTCTCGATCCTGAGGTCCGAGCCCACTCCGCGACCAATCGTGACCACGTTCTGATCGAAGACGTGGAGGATCTCGCTCTTCACGCCGCTGACGACCTTGAGTTGGAACTTCTGGCTGGCCACGGGCGTCCTCTGCACGCTGAGTGCGGTAAGACTAGGATAAGGGGTCGGAGGACTTCGCAAGCAGGCACGTGAGCGCTGACAAGGGACTGTCGCCAAAAGGGCTCCTCGGGGCGCGAACCATCGCTCAGCTTCAGCTGGCGGTGCGCTTCTTCCGTCTCTATCCCCACGACCACCCCTTCTGCGGAGACGCGATTCAAAAGGCGCGTGAGGCCTTGGCTGCCTTCGCCAAGACCCACGGGACCCTCTCGGTCGAGATCCGCCGGACCGGCCTCGCCCTCGAAGACGAGGTCATCCAAGCGGACTCGAACGCTATGTCGAGCGACCTCTCGTCGCTCCTCTTCACCGAGGGAGTCCGCGAGCTGATCCTGGAGCCTGAGCTGGAGTTCGGGGAGCTGACGCGCTTCATCGAGATCCTCGCTGCGCCCTATCCCGAAGGCGACGAGGCCTCCTTCAGCGACGACCTCCTGACGACCCTCTGGCGACAAGATTTCCAGGCGATCGAATATCGGATCTTCGACCCCTTGGCAGCGAGTTTTGTCCGGGAACGACGAGACAAGGGTTCTTTGGGGGAGGTCGCGGCCCGGATTCGGGGGCTGGTCGAGGAGCTGGGCGGGCGGCTCGAGATAGGCGAGGTGCCGGCGGAGGCCGAGGCCACCCCAGAGATCGACGCCGAGACCTTCTTCCGTCAGCTCGAGGAGCGGGAAGAGGAAGACGACAGCCTGAACTGGGCCACGCGCCCCGAGCGAGCGCGAGAGTTCCTCGACACCGAAAGCGGTGTCGATCGACGTCTCCTAGCCAACGAGCTCTTGGCGCCGGAGGTTGCCGACTTCATGGGGCGGGCGGCCGAGGTCGTGGTTTGGGCGCTCGAGGAGCCCGAGCAGGTCGTCGCTGATCAGGACGCGGCGCGTTTTCTGGCAGGCTCGACGCTCCACGCGCTCCAGCAGGGGGACCTAGCTCGGGCGACCCAAATGACAGAGTGGGTCAGCCGCGCCAGCGAGTCGCGAGAGTCCCTCGGGTCGACGGTCTTTACCAGACTGTCCACGGCTGACGCTTTGGCTTCGCTGAGCGAGGCGCTCTCGACCCGGACCGGGATCCCGCGCCAAGCCGTAGCGACTGAGGGGATCAACTACCTCTCGCGCTTGGGCCCGAGCGCGATTCACTCGATGCGCTCCCACTACCCCGAGGTCGAGAGCGCCCTCGTGCGGAGCGTATACCGCGACTTCATGGTCAGCCGAATCGAGGACAGCGGCGAGACCCTAGCGGCCTTGGCGCGGAGCCAAGACCCCAATGTGTCGCGGGAGGCCGTGGACGCCTTGGCCTCGCTGGGTCCAGATTCGGTGGCCTTCGGCTATCTCCGCGACTTGGCGCAGGCCGAGGGCGCCGCGCGACGCGTCGCCCTCGAGCGCGTCGACGAGCTGACGGGCGAGACGGAGCGCAAGGACTATCTGGCAACAGTCGCAGAAGGACAGTCTGAGGCCGCTCGGCTCGAGGCCCTAGCCGCTCTGGCTGAGCGCCCCACGGCTCGGACCTTCGCTGGGTTGGTCCCGGTCCTCGAGGGGGCGGCGATCCTGGACCGACCGGAGTCTGAGATGCGGGCGATCGTCGACCTGATGCGCGAGTCGGGCGGCGCGCGAACTCGGGTCGTGTTCAAGGCCTTCGTCAACCGGCGCTTGCCTCTCCTGAGGCGACGCTCGGAGGCCGTGGCGCTGCGCGAGATCGTCCTCGAAGCCCTCGAGGCCCTCAAGCGAGGTGGCTCGTGAGCGAGGAGGAGGAGCTGGAGGGGCTCGAAGACGCAGCCTTGTCCTTCGAGACCGAGGAGGACGAGGAACACGACAGCCCCTATCGGCGCGCGAGCGCCGTCGAGCGGGACCTGGTCAAGGCGCTCAACAGCGCGGCTCGCGTGGCGCGACTCCATGCGCTCGAGAACCGCGTGACCCAGGAGGTCCTGACCGACTTCTCGACCCGCTTGCGAGCGTTCCTGGCGGCTGGAAGGGATAAGGAGCTGACCGTCGTCCAGGGCTACGGTCGGATCTCGGTCAACGGCGCCTCGATCAAGCCCAAGCGCCACGGACGGAACTGGGTCACGGACTGGTTGGGCCTAATGGAGAGCCTCGGGATCGGGGCCCTCGTGATGGGTGGAACCTGGACCCAGGACTCGTGCACGGAGCTCCTGCGGGTGCTCCAGGAGGCGGGGACCGGGAAGCCCGAGCAGCGGGTCGAGCGCGTCGTGAGCGCGGCGGCGCGGCTGATCCGAGAGCCGGCCACGCTCCGGGTCCTAGACCCCGACGAGGCCCGGGCCCTCGCCGGTCAGGACGACGACGACGACCTCCCAGACACCGAGCGGGCGATCTTTATCTACGCCCGGCTCTTGGCTCTGACCGAGGCATCTATCCTCGCCGTCCGCGGAGGACGCTCTCCGGACTTTCAGGTGCGCCACCTGCGCAGCACCTTGATGCGGGTCATTGAGAGCTTGCGAGCTGGTCTGTTCGAGGTCCGGCTCTTGGCCCTGACCGCGCTCCCCCACCGGGCGCGAGAGCCCCTCGCGAGCCACCTGGTCAACACGGCCCTCCTCTCGCTCTCTTGCGCGCGGCTCCTGGGGCTCCCTCGCGGACACCTCATAGACCTCGGCTTCGGCGCGATCTACTCCGACCTCGGGCGCGCGATCCTCGGGCGCGAGGCCTTCCTGGCTCAGGCCGGAGCGGAGCTAGACCAGAGCGAGACGCCGGCGATCCTGAGCGTCGCGAGCGCCCTCCGCGGGCGAGGCTACGGGAGCGCCGGGCTCCTGCGCCTGGCCGTCGCGGAGGAGAGCCGGCGCGTCCTGACCCAGGCAGCCACGGCCGGCATGCGGCCGCCCCACCCTTGCAGCAGAATCGTGGCCCTCTGCTCCGAGTTCAGCCGCCGCACGGCAGGCACCCCCTGGGATCCGCCCCAGAGCCCGGCCCGCGTGATCCGCGACCTCGTGGCAGACCCAGCCTCACCCCAGACCTGCCTCCAACTCTTGGTGGACGTCCTCGGGCACCGGCCCCGGGGGAGCGTCGTGCGGCGCCCCAACGGTGAGGTCGGGGTCGTGATCGACGGCGGGGCCCGCCGCGGAAACAAGTCCGTGGTTCGGATCTTGAGCTCGGGGGGTCGGCTCCTGACCCAGCCCCGCTTGGTCGAGGTCGATGCGACGGAGTCCGTGGCAGACGTCTCGCCGGCAACGGTCGAGATCGACTGGACCAAGGTCCTCCTCCAGTGAGCGTTGACCTCGAAGACCTGGCGGGACGTTCGCTGGGGCCGTGGACGCTCGGGGCCGTCTTGGGCAAGGGCGCTATGGGCGCCGTGTTCGCTGGGACTAACGCCGAGGGCGCCCGCGCTGCCGTCAAGGTGATCTTAGCGGGGAAGGACGCTAAGGAGTCGCTCCGTGTCCGCTTCGAGCGGGAGGCCCGCTCGATCTCGCGGATCCAAGATCCCCACGTGTGTGCCTGCCTCGGGCACGGGACCGACGAGGAGGCAGGGCTCCAGTGGCTGGCCCTGGAGTTCATAGACGGCCGCGACCTGAGCGACGTCCTCAAGGCCCGCGGCTCACTGACGCCAGCCGAGGCCATTGGCTACACGCGCCAGATCCTGCTCGGGCTCAAGGCGGCTCACGAGGCAGGCGTGATCCACCGCGACCTCAAGCCCGCCAACATGATCGTGACCCCCGACGGGACCCTCAAGCTCGTCGACTTCGGCCTGGCCCGACGAGAGGACGAGTCGCTCCTGCTCACGGCCGAGGGCGCCCTCCTGGGCACGCCCCACTACATGGCTCCCGAGCAGGTCGAGGGCCGGGCCGTCGATCACCGCTGCGACCTCTACGCCCTCGGGGTCCTGATCTTTCATGTCTTGGCCGGGCGACCTCCCTTCCGCGGGTCGTCGCTCATGGACATTCTCTCGGCCCACGTCAAGAAGCGGGTCCCTCCGCTGCGCGACTACTGTCCGACGGCGCCCGCGGCTTTGGATCGCTTCGTGGGGAGGCTCTGCCGCAAGGAGGCCAAGGACAGGTTCCAGAGCGCCGAGGCCGCGCTGGTCGCCTTGAACGCCCTCGACGCCAAGCGAGTCTCTCGCAGGCAGCGCGAGGCCAAGCCCGAGGAGGGCCAGGCCAAGGCGGCCCAGGCGCCTAACGCTCAGCCGAAGTCCAGGAGGCCTCAGGAGGTCGAGAATCCTGTCTTCGGGGACTCGGCGCTGGCGGTTTATGGGATTCCAGCCGTAGCTGGGGTCGCAGGCGGCCTGGCCGCGCAGCTAGTTGGCTCCCTGAGCGTGGGGGCTCCGATCTCTCACGTGGCCGGGGTCGTCGGCTTTCTGGGAGCCTGGCTGATCGTCTCCCGCTGGCGCTCGCGCGCGGCAAGCGAGCCGAAGGTGATCGCGAGTGGGGCTCTGCCTGGTGGGTGGTCGGGCCAGTTCCAGGGCTCGGCGACGGGCGTCGTGTCTCAGCCTAGCCCTGCGGTTGCGGCCCCCGCGGGCCGCCCAAACACTGGCGGTGCCACAGCCCTGGAGGCGCCGCCGGCGACGGGCAGCGAAGAAGACCTCGAGGCCAGGGCTCGGCGACTCGAGTCGGTCGGTCGAGTCGAGGAGGCTGCTCAAGCCCTCAGCGAGCGCGCGGCCGAGGTCGAGGCGCTGCGAAAGGCCGAGCGAAGCCCCAAGCGGCAGGCACGCTTGGACGCGGAGCTAGCGCGCTTGGCCGAGCGCGGGAATCAGCTCTTCGTCGGCGTGGGACGACATGCCGACGCGGGGCGGCTCTTGGCGCGAGCTGGGCGCCACAAGGACGCCGCCGAGCGCTACCTAGAGGCGGGCAACTGGCAGGAGGCCAGCAACCAGTTCGTGTTGGCGGGTGAGAGCGCGCGGGCGGCGGAGCTCCACGAGCGGGCGGGCGACGTCGTGGCGGCGGCGCGCCTCAAGGTCGAGACCCTCTTGGCCAAGGGCGACAAAGCCGGCGCGGCTCGGGCCCTGGAGCGGGCTGGAGACGTCTCGCAGGCGGCGCGCTACTACGAAGAGTCGGGCGACCTCCTCAGAGCCGGCGAGCTCTACGCCAAGGACGGTCAGCACAAGCGCGCAGGCGAGCTGCTCCAGGCCGCCGGTCACGGGCAGCGCGCGGTCGGGCTCTACGAGCGGGCCGGCGAGCACTTCGCCGCCGGACGCGCCTATGAGGAGCTCGGGCTTCTCCCTCAAGCTCTCGAGTCCTACGAGCGGATCGCGGCTGGCCACGCCGACTTCGGTCAGGCCCTGCGCCGGATCGCGCGCCTGGAAGAGAAGGTCGCGGCGCAGATCGAGGCCGGCGAGGGAGCTCCTGTTCCTCCCCCCAGCGAGCCCCTCTCGCGCCCAGCGCCCACGACCGAGAAAAGTCCTCCGAAGACCTCGGGACGTCAGCGCCCGGTGCACGCTTGGCTCGGGCGCGAGATCGATCGCTACCGCGTGAGCGAGACCCTGGGCGCCGGCGCCTTCGCCGACGTGCTCCGGGCCGAGCACGTTCACCTCGAGCGGCCAGTGGCGCTCAAGGTCCTTAAGCCCGAGGTCGCGGCGCGCCCCGACGTCTTGGACCGCTTCTTGGCCGAGGCCAAGCTCGTCTCCAAGGTTCGCCACCCGGGGATCGTGGAGGTCTACGACTTCGGCCAGACCGAGGGCTTGCCTTGGATGGCGCTGGAGCTCGTCGAGGGCCAGACCCTCCGCCAGATCCTCCGCAAGCGCGGGGCCCTCGGCCTGGGCGAGGCCGTTCGCTTCGGGCGCCACCTGGCCGACGCCCTGAGCGCCGCTCACCAGAGCGGCGTGGTGCACCGCGACCTCAAGCCCGAGAACGTGATCGTGGACCGCCAAGGGCGGCCCCACGTCCTCGACTTCGGCTTGGCCCGCGTGTTCTGGGGGACGCGCCGCGACGAGGGGGCCGCCTTCCTGGGGACCCCGCGCTACGCCAGCCCCGAGGCCGCCAGCGAGGGCGAGGTCACGGCCGCCGCGGACCAATACGCCCTGGCGCTGATGGTCTTCGAGCTGGCCTCGGGCAAGCTCCCCTTCCAGAGCGAGACCGCCATAGGTTGGCTCCACCACCACCGCGAGACCGCGCCAGCGCTCTTGAGCAGCGTGTGCAAGACGCCGCGCGCCCTGGAGGAGGTCCTCGCCAAGGGTCTCGCCAAGGCGCCGCTAGAGCGACATGCCGACCTGGCGGCCTTCGGGGCCGCTCTAGGCGCGGCGCTCCCGCCTAGGGCGACGGGGCCTGTTCCTGGCGAGTGAGGTCGAGCTAGCGCTTGACCGGGCCCTTCATTGACTGGCCGGGCTCCCATGGGCCGTTGTGAACGAGGCGAAGCTCGACCTCAGGTGCGTCCTGAGAGGCCACGGGCGGACTCGACCGAGGGCTCTCAGCACCTGCCTCGCTCTAGGGCGAGGCAGGTGAGTTCGTTTCCCGCAACGGGCACTCGGTCAGTCCTTCGCCTACCGGCGGCCGGACGGGCCCCAGCCCTCAATCAGGAAGATCGTGTTGTTTGGGTCCCCCGGCGGTTCTACCATTCAGCCTGTGGCCGACTCCTCCAAGCCGAACTTCACCGTCACCGTCGACGGGAGCCCGATCCGGGACGACCTGATCTCGGCCCTGGTCTCGATCACCGTCGACGAGCCCCTCGATCAGGCCGCGGTGTGCGCGATCAAGTTCCGCGACGACGGGGCTCAGCTCAGCAGCGATCACCCCTTCCAGGTCGGGGCGACCCTCGAGGTCGGCCTCGGCTACGTCGGCGAGCCGACGACCAACGTGTTCAAGGGCCAGGTCACGGGACACAAGGGAGCCTTCGCGCGCCGCTCGAACCCGACCTTTACGATCCTCGGCCACGACCGCTTCCATCTCCTGCGGCGGAATCGTCGCAGCAAGACCTTCCTCCAGATCAAGGACTCGGACGCGATCAAGCAGGTCGCGCAGGAGGCGGGGCTCTCGGCCAAGGTCGACGCCACGCCCGTGACCCACGAGGCGATCTTTCAGATCAACCAGACCGACGCCGACTTCATCCTCGAGCGGGCCGCGGTCCTCGGCTACGAGACCTTCGTCGAGGGGAGCGAGCTCCGCTCGCGCCCGCCAGACCTATCGGCCAAGGCCGTGGCGACCTTGATCTGGCATGAGGAGTTGCGCCACTTCGAGACCCGGATTTCCCTCGCGAATCAGCACCCTGAGCTCAAGGCTCAGGCCTGGAGCATGAAGGAGAAGAAGCTCCTCGAGGCCACGGCCAAGAAGGGCCAGGAGCGCTCGCTGATGGGCGGGACCGAGCCGGGCGCCAAGTTCGCCCAGGAGGTCTTCAAGGAGGACACCTGGGTCCGAGCCTCCGTCCCGGCCAGGACTCAGGACGAGGTTCAGGCCTACGCCGAGGCGCGCTTCCGCCAGCAGTCCGAGGCCTTCCTGCTCGGCGAGGGGACCTGCGAAGGAAACCCCAAGATCCGGCGTGGGACGGTGGTCGAGGTCGACGAGATCGGCGATCACCTGGCGGGCCCCTACTACGTGCGGCGCGCGATCCACACCCTCCTGGCCGACTCGGGCTACACGACGAGCTTTCGCGTCCTGAGGACAGCGGTCAAGCGCCCGGCCGTGGCGGTCCCCAACCCCGATCGCCCGCCGCCTCGCGCGCAAGAGCCCTACGAGGCCGCCGTCGAGAACGATCCGCTGACCTTCGAGGTCGGCGAGTCCGGAGGAGCGCCCCTGGGCGGGGCCCCCTTCGTGGTGGTCGATCCGAGCGGCGAGCGTCAGAGCGGCGACTTGAGCTCGGACGGCAAGGTCGAGGTCGAGCACCCCGAGTGAGGGCTCGGTGGTGAGCCCGCCGCCGCCGGACGGCTCTTGGAGCGCTCAGCCGTCCAGTGAGGACATTCGGCGCCTAAACCCCGCCCCGAGTCCGGGGCGCGGGGGCTGGAATCCCGCAGCGAGTTCGCTCGAAGCCTCGGGCGCGGCGTCCTATCCGGCGCCAGGCTCGAGCGAGGACGCGCTCTCAGGCGGGGGTCTGCGAGTCGGCTCGCAGCTCGGGCCCTATCTGATCCGAGGTCTCCTCGGCCGCGGCGGAATGGGCGCCGTCTACGACGCGCTCCACACGGGGCTCGAGCGCCCGGTCGCGCTCAAGACCCTCCTCGAGGCGTCCGACGGCCCCGAGGAGATCCAGCGCTTCTTGATCGAAGCCCAGGCCCTGGGGCGCCTCGACCACCCCCACGTGGTCCGGCTCTACGACGCGGGCGAGGTCCGCGGGCTCCGCTACCTGGCTCTCGAGAAGGTCGAAGGCCAGAGCTTGGCCGAGCTCCTGAGCGAAGGGCCCCTCCCTGCGCGCGAGGCGGCTCGGATCTTGACGGGGCTCTGCGAGGGGGTCGCGGCCGCCCACGCCTTGGGGATCCTGCACCGAGACCTCAAGCCCGACAACGTGCTGATGTCCTTGGAGGGCACCCCGCGCCTGACCGACTTCGGCCTGGCTCGGATCGACCGTCGTCGCTTGACACAGACCGGTGAGGTCATGGGGACCCCGAACTTCATGGCCCCCGAGCAGGTCCGCGGCGAGCGCGCGCGGCAGGGGCCCGTGACCGACGTCTACGGCTTGGGCTGTGTTCTCTACGCCTGCCTGAGCGGGGAGTCGCCCTACGCCGAGCGTGCCGGGGCCCTGGCGGTCCTGGCGGCGGCGGCAGACGGGGGGCCGCGGCCCCTGCGCCAGGCGGCCCCTAAGACCCCAGCGGATCTCCAGGCCATAGCGGCCCGGGCCATGGCTCGCGAGCCAGAGGATCGCTACCCGAGCGCGTCCGAGCTGCGCCTCGACCTGGAGCGCTTCCTCCGAGGCGAGCCCGTCGAGGCCCGGCCCCTCGGCCTCGCGGCGCGGGTCGGGCGGCGGGTCCGGCGAGAGCTCCCGCTCCTGAGCGGGGCCGTGCTCGTGACGAGCCTCCTCTGCGGGGGGATCTTCCTGGCGGCGCGGCCCTACCTCGGAGGCCAGGAGGGTGTCGCCCAGGCCCAGGCCGAGGCCTGGCGTGCGAGGGAGCTGGAGCGACTCAGGGGCGCGCTCCCCAATGAGGCGGCCAATGAGGCGGCCAGTGAGGTGGCCAGTGAGGCGGCCGCCCTCGAGGCCCTCGCGGCCGAGGCCGCCCCGGCGGCGATCCGAGCTCGGGCCCGGGCGGCCCTCGCGCCCGAAGGTGCGTCCCTCAGCGACGCGTCGCGACGCGGCCTGGAGGGGGAGCAGGGCCTGGAGCTCAGCACCGCGACCCTCCGCGCGCGGATCTACGCGGCGCTGGGCGCCAGGCCAGGCGGGGCCGGGGCCGCGGCCCTCGCGAGCGCGGTCGTGTTGGCGCCAGAGTCCGACTCGGGCCGGGCGGCGCGGCTCGAGCTCGGGCGGCGCCTGCGCCGCCGGGCCAGCGATCCGGGGGTCGGGCCCGCGCTGAGCGCGGACGCCCGCCGGGCCGCCCAGGAGCTCCTGGCGCCTCTCGCTGGCGCGAGCGCTCCGGCTCGGCGAGAGCTGGCCTGGCTCCAGGCCGGCGAGCTCCGCTTCGCGGAGGCGCTCGCGCTCTGCGGCGAGACGTCGACAGACGACGAGCTGGAGCTCCTCCGCTCCTTCACGCAGGGCTTGGCCCAGGCCGAGCCTCTGGGCCTGGAGGGAGGGGAGGTCCTCCTCGAGTCCCTCCCCTGTGGGCGAGTCCTGAGCGGCGGCGCTGGCGCCCGCCTTATCCGTCCAGACGGGACGGTGCGGCGCTTCCCCAAGCCGCCGGGGGCGAGCCGGCTCAAGGCCTGCGCCTGGGGACCCCTGCGAGTTCCCGGACGGGCTGAGCTGCACTTGGTGTGGGTGGTCGGATCGAGCTACTCCTGGCAGACCCACGACCTGGGAGCCCAGCACGACGAGGCTCACGAGGCCTGGCGGGGGCGACCTCCTCGGGACGTGCGCGGGCTGGCCTTCGGAGACTTCGACGGCGATCGCTGCCTGGACTTGGCCTTGGTCAGCTACGCCGGAGCTCAGGAGAGCTGTGTGGTGTTCGCGCCCGAGAGGGCCAAGCCGAGTCGGCGCCTGCTCTGGGGGCGACCAGACCCCCAGGCCCGAGCGACGCGCCCCTATCCAGCCGGACCGATCTCGGTCAGCAGCGTTCGCCCCTACGGGTTCCAGGCGGCCCTGGCCCTAGACTTGATCCCCGAGAGCTCAGGTCCGCCGCGGGACGAGCTGGTCCTGACGCCGACGGAGCTCGCTAGCCCTCCTGCCGTGTTGGTAATGGGAGTCCGCGATCAGACCTTCGTGTGCCTGGGGGACTTGCTCCATGGGCCCGTGGCGGGCGCCCAGGTCGGCGAGCTGGACGGGAAGGCTGTGGTGGTCTTGACCACGGACCGCGAGCCTGGGGCCCGGGCTGTCGGGCTCGGGGCGCTCGAGCAGGAGGGGCACACCCTCCTCGGTGGGGGGCTGAAGGGAGAGCCCAAGTTCTTGGCCCGCTGGAGCCACCCCGGCGCGGTCGGGGACGAGGCCCGCCAGGCTCACCGCGGCCTGAGCGCCTGGACGATCAGCCTGGCCGGGAGGTCGCACCTCGTCAGGGGCCTGGAGGCTCGCGCTGGGGGGTATCGTCTTCAAGTGACACCTTGGGCGGACCTCCGGAAGCTGAGCGAGGGGGGCCGAGGCGAGGCTGTGCCTCCCTTGCTGGACCTCCACCTCCCCCGGGCTCCCGCCCAGGCGCCGCGCGTTCAGCGGACAGGCCTGGTCTGGGGCGACGTCCGCTACGGGCCTGGGGCTGCTCGGAGCCGAGGGTCGGCGGGTGTCAGCGGGGTGGTCGCCAAGCGGACGCGCGCCGAGGCCTTGGCCTGGGCTGGGCATGTCCTCGAGAGGCTCGGCCACGAGGACGAGGCTGCGCTCTTCGCGGCGGAGCTTCGCGCTCGCTACCCGAGCGCGAGCGTGACCCGAGACTTGGAGTGGGAGCGGATCGAGCGCGGGCTGAGCCTGGGGCGCGAGGCCGAAGCCGCGGCCGGTCAAGCCTTCAGCGCGCTCTTGAGCGACCCGGGGCGCGAGGAGTGGACCCTGGCTCGAGCTCGCTACCTCGAGACGGCGCAGGCAGCTGAGGCCTGCGCCCGTGAGCTCAGGCCTTGGTCGCCCCCGCCCGGCGCGGCCTGGGAGCTCGCGAGCCGGGCCTATCTCGCGGCAGGGAAGCTCGAGGAGGGCTTGGCGGCAGCAGCGGCCGGCGCTGAGGCGCCTGGGGTCTCCCTGCCGCTCCGCGAGCGCCTGGAGCAGATCCGCGCTCGCTGGGCCCCGAGGGCGAGCTGGGGGCGCTTGGCCCTCCCGACCTCTCTCGAGGAGCCAGCGGGTCTCGCCCTGGGCCCGCGCGGACTCTGGAACGCGAGCTGGCCTGCGGTCGCGCCCGGTCCGTCCTCTAAGGACGCAGGGCCGCCTGGCGGCGAGCCGGCGCCCCGGGTTCGCGTCGCGGCGGAGTTCGCGGACGGGTTCCTGATTCCTTTCACGGCCGGGGGGGGCCCCTGGCGCCTCGACGCGGAGCTAGAGGTCCAGGGGAGCGCCTGGTGCGGGGAGCTGGACCTGGGGGTGTTCCGGGCCGAGGACGAGGGGCGCCCCGCGCGCTGCACGGGGCTCCGGTTCGGGTTCTGGGACGTGTTCACCCGCCGCCTGAACATTTGCCCGAGCGTGGACGGACGGCTCTCGACGGGACGGCGGGTGGGCTGGCCTGGCTACGACACGCGGATCGGCGTGACCCTCCTCGTCTCGACCACGGCCGCCGGCCGGACGCGCTTCTGTTGGGAGCTCCGCGACGGCGCGGGTCGCCTCGCCTTTCGTCGAGTGGAGACGTTGGTCGGCTCCGCGGCGACCGGCGGGCGCCTCTATCTGGGACTGGTGAGCGCGCCCTCGCGAAACACTAAAGACGCCAGCTCCGAGAACGGGGCCTTCGGCCAGGAGAGCTCTGTCATCGTGGGACGCCTCGAGCTGCGCGCGCCGCGAGCGCGGACCCTGAGCTCGGACAGGAAGGACCCGCGAGAGCTGCTCTGGTCCGGGCACGCGGCCCTGGCCCGGGGCGACGCCGACTCGGCCCTCGGGGCCTACAGCGCGGCCCTGGCTCGCGTCGATCGGCGTCCGAGGCCTCTGCAGGGCGTCAGCCATAGGCTCTCGGCCAGCGCTCGCGACCTCCGCTGGGAGATCAGCTGGTGGCGCGGGATCGCGCGGACCGGAAGCGGTGACGCCGACGGCTGGCGAGACCTGAAGGCCTGCCTCGAGGCCCGGCCGGACCAGGGCCTGCGGGCCTTGGAGGCTCTCGCCTCGGGCGCTCCGCGTGAATTCGAGCGGCGGGCGGCGGAGCCGCTCCTCGACGCCTTGGTCGCAGGTGCGGATCCGCTCCTGGTCACGGTCGGACGACACCAGCGGGACGGTGAGCTAGGCCCCCTTGATCGAGCTTGGGCTCGCTCCGACGCCGCTCGAGAGCGGACCCTCATCCGACTCCAGTGCGCGCAGGCGTCAGCCAGAGGACAGAGCTCCGTCTTGGCGACCCTGCGGGCGGTCCTGCGAGCCTGGGAGCCCAGGGTCCACCTCCCCCGGCTGCGCCTCCCTTTGGTGCTGAGGACGGGGCGACTTCCCCTTGGCATGACCTTCGAGCAGCTCTGTCGACCCTCGCAGGACGGCAGCGCGACCCCGAGGCGCGATCTGGCGCGGGCTCGAGTCGCCATTGCGCACGCTCCAAGCAAGCCGGGCGGTTACTACCTGGCCGCGATCTCCCTCCACCGGCTCCGGATCCTGGGGCTGGCCACAGACGCCGCGCGCGAAGTCCTCAGGCGAGAGCCGACGCCGGTCATGAAGATCACGGCTCTCCACGTCTTGGCTCAGCAGGCATTGGCGGTCGAGGACTGGGCTGCGCTCCGTCACTGGAAGGGGCTCTTGGCCAAGAGCGGGGTCGCCGAAATCGACCTCGACAAGCACTATCCGGTCGATTCGCCGCGCTAAGGAATCGCTCGTGCCCCTCTTGAGGCAGGGGGGCGCGTAAGCTGCCTGCGTGTCCCGCTTCTATTGGATGTACTCCCTGATGCTGATCGCGGCCGCCACCCTGGCGAGCCTGGCGGGATTGCCCTCTCTCTTCGAGCTCCCTCCGACGCGCGCCCACTTCATAGGGGCCATGGTCGGGACCTTGGGCTTTACGGCCTTCGGAGTCCTGAGCAGCAAGGGGCTGGTCCACTTCCGCTGGTATCGGGACATGGCGAGCCTCCTCAAGCGGCTCCTGACCCACGACGACCTCCTCGGCCGCGACCTCGACACGTCCCGAGCCCTTCCCATCGCGGCCTACTCCAGCCTGGGCGAGGAAGCCTTCTTTCGCGGCTTGGTCCAGCCCTGGCTGATCCTTCGCTTCACCGAGCAGCTCGGGAGCGAGCCTGGGGCGATCGGTCCCTTGGTGCTCGGCGTGGTCGTCGCCAGCGTCCTCTTCGGCGCCATGCACTTCCCGGTCCTCAAGGAGCTTCGTCCTTGGACCCTCTTCGCCGTCGTGGCGGGCCTTGGATTCGGTTTCCTGGCGGCGCTCTCAGGCTCACTGCTCCCGGCGGTCCTGGCCCATTTCCTGATCAACTGGCTCAACTTGCGCTGGTTGGCCAAGAGTCAGCTGGAGCCGACGGACCTCGAGGAGCTCTTTGGGGGCACCAGCGGCTCCTGAGAGGGCTTCGGATCGGGGCTCCTAAGAAGATGGCTGCCGTGGCGCAAACCGGCCTCAACCCGGTTGCTCAGGCCCCCTAGCGGTGCTTAGATGCCGCAGCGCCGGTCCTGCCGGCGGGCAGGCGGTGCAGACAAAATGGTGGATCCGGCCAGCGCGCAAGACTTCCAGACCGAGGAGAAGCGGCTGCGGGCGAAGGGTGACTCCCAGGCGCTCATCGACCTCTACTACGACCGGGCCGGACACCTCGGTGAAGCCGCCCGTGAGCGCATGCTCTTCCAAGCAGGCGAGGTCGCCCAAGACGAGCTGAACGACGCCCGCCAGGCCGAGCAGTTCTTCCAGCGCGCCTACAACGTCCGCAAGACCTACGCCCGCGCCCTCGGCGCGCTGAAGGTCCTCCACAAGGCAGGCAAGAACTCGGCCGGGCTGCTCAAGGTCCTCGAGCTCGAGCGGGAAGGAACCACCGACGATCGCCGCCGGGGCCAGCTCTCCCTCGAGATCGCAGACATCGTCCGCAAGAAGGACCCTAAACGGGCCCTGGAGAACTACGCCAAGGCCATCGAGGCTTGGCCCAAGAGCCGGGCACCCCTCGACGAGCTCGAGAAGCTGGCGCGCGAGCACAAGCGCTTCGAGCTCTTGGTCCGGGCCTATGAGCAGCTCGCGGGCGCGGCCACGGCCAAGCAGGCCGCGATCTACTACTTCCTCGGGGGAACCGTCCTCTTCGAGAACCTCAAGGACGCCGCCGGCGCTGCCGCCGCCTACAACGCGGCCCTCGGCAAGGGCCCCAAGGACCCCCGGATCCTCAAGGCAATCGTTCGCCACTTCGAGAAGCAGAAGGACTGGGAAGGCCTCGCCAGCGCGCTCTGGCAGCAGCTGGAGGTCGTGGAGACCAAGAAGGAGCGCCTCAGCGTTCGCAAGCGCCTGGCCTGGGTCTATGAGGCCTGCCTCAATCAGCCCAAGCGCTCGCGCCCCGTCCTGCTCAAAGCCCTCGAGGAGTCACCGCAGGACGAACAACTCGTGGCCTCGCTGCTCAAGGTCTGCAAGGTCCTCAAAGATCCTCAAGCGATCGCTGAGGCCTACGAGTTCGACGGCGCCCTAGGCGGACGCACGCCCAAGGAGCAGGCCGAGAGCTGGGCTCTCGCCGCCGAGAACTGGGATCGAGCCAAGAAGGGCAAGCAGGCCTACGCCGCAGCCCAGGAGGCGCTCAAGTACGACCCCAAGTCGCCCAAGGGGCTCAAGCTCCTCGAGAAGATCACCCACAAGCTGTCCAAGTGGGACGAGCACGCCAAGGTCTTGGCGGCGGAGCTGACCCTCCTCAAGCCCAAGCGCTCGGCTCAGGAGAAGGCCGCCTCCCTCAAGATCCTCAAGCGCCTGGCCGAGACCCGAGAGCTGAAGCTCAAGGACTTGACCGGGACTCGCGAGGCGCTGGGGCAGGTCGTGGACTTGGCCCCGGAGGAGCGCTGGGCTTGGGACCGACTTCGGAGCCTGGCCCGAGACGCCAAGGACTGGAGCGGACTGGTCAAGGCGTCGGAGGGCGCGCTCAAGCACGTCGAAGCCAAGGACAAGGTCGAGATCTGGCGCGACCTGGGTGAGGTCTACTCGACTCAACTCGGGGACCCCAAGCGCGCGCTTCCGCCCTTGGAGGCCTTGGTCAAGGCCGCCCCCAAAGACCTCGCCGGGCACGAGCTCCTGTGCAGCGTCCTGCGCGAGCTGAGCGACTGGAAGTCCCTCGCCAAGCGGATGGTCCCCTACGCCAAGCTCCGTCCCGAGCCGCAGCAGAAGGGCGCGACCTATCGCGAGTTGGCCGAGCTGCGCCTGGACAAGCTCGACGACGCGAGCGGAGCGCTCAAGGACCTCGACGCCGCGCTCAAGGCCGAGGCCAAGGGCGCGGGAGCGCTCGCGAGCTGGAAGCTCAAGGCCAAGATCGCCGAGCGCTTGGGCGACGACGACTTGCTGCGGGCTGCCCTGGCACGGGTCAAGGAGTTCGAGCAGGACCCCGACACCCTGCGCTGGGTTCGGATCCAGCTGGCCAAGCTCGAGGAGCGAGCCGGGAACCTCGAGGGCGCCCTGGCGACCCTCCAAGAGATCCTGTCCGAGGTCCCCGACGACCCCGACGCCCTCCCCGTGGCGGTTCGCCTCCTCCGCGAGCTCAAGCGCCTCGACGAGGCGGTCGCGATCTTGGAGGCGGCGGCCGTGGTCGTCGCGGATCGGCCCGAGCGGGCACACCAGGTCCTCTCCGACCTCGGCGCCCTCCTAGACGGCGAGCTCAAGGATCCGGCCCGCGCGGCCGAGGCCTGGGGCCGGGCTCTGCGCGCTCGCCCCGAGGAGGAGCGCGCCTTCCAAGAGGCCGTGCGCACGGCTCGCGCCAGCAAGGGCGAGAAGCCCCTGTTCCGAGTCCTAGACGAGGTCAGCAACGAGGTCCGGCGCCCCGAGCGGCGCGAGGCCTACCTCCGCGAGCTGGCGGCCCTGGCTCGGGGCCCGCTCAAGGACCCCAAGGAGGCGGCTCGCCGCTACGAGCGCCTCCGGGCAGCCCTCCCCAACGACCCCGATGCCGGGACCGCGCTTCGAGAGCTCTTCCGCGAGCTGAAGCGCTGGTCGGACCTGACCGCGCTCCTCGAAGACCTCGCCAAGGACGACGTCCTAGGTGACGCTCGAGGTTGTTGGCGAGAGGCGGCCCGGGTCGCCGAGAGCGAGCTGGAGGACCTCCCCCGGGCCGCGAGCGCCCTCGAGGTCTTGCTCGAAGGCGAAGGCGACCCCAAGGAGCCGGCCTTCGCCTCCCTGGCCTCGCTCTATGACCGCCTCGAGCAGGGCGAAGAGCAGATCGCTGTCCTCTTGCGACAGGACGTGCTGCTCGGCAAGGGCCGAGGTGAGTTCGCCGACGACGCGGCGCGGGCCGCGTTCCGCGCCGAGCGCCTGAGCGAAGCGGCGACCGTCGCCGAGACCCGCCTCAACGACCTCCGACGCGCCGCCGACCTCCTGGCCCAAGCCCTCAAGGTCACGCCAGGGGCCCTGAGCCTCCTCGAGCGTCTAGCGCGCGTCCAAGAGGCCAGCGGCGAGCCGCGCGAGGCTGAGCGGACCCTGGTCCTGGCGGCCGAGGCCGCGACCAAGAACCCCGTCGCCCGGAGCGGGTTCCACCTCCAGCGCGGTCGCCTCTGGGAAGGGCCCCTCGCGGATCCGCAGGCGGCGGAGGAGGCCTACGGGGAGGCCATTGGGGCGGACCCCAAGGCCAGCCCGCCGCGCCAGGCCCTGATCGCGCTCCTCGAGCAGCACGGGCGCTGGGAGCCGCTCCAGAAGGCCCTCGCCGACGCCGCCGAGCACACCCCGGGGGATCAGCAGCCGGAATACCACAGCCGCCGCGGTGAAGTCCTGGCGGGACACCTGGAGCGCTTGGACGCGGCCCTCGAGTCCTTCGACGCGGCCGAGAAGCTCAAGCCTCGCTGGGCTCGCACTCGCCAAGCGCGGGTGGACGCGCTCCGCGTCGCTCGCCGCCCCGAGGCTTTGGCGGAGGCCTTGGCCGCGCGCCGGGAGGCGAGGCCCTCAGAGCTCGACACGACCCAAGCCCTGGCGCTCTTTCGCGAAGAGGCAGAGCTGCGGGCCTTCACCCTCGACGACAAGGCGGCCGGGCGCGGGCTCTTGCTCGAGGCGCTCAAGCTGCGGAGCAAGGACCTCGGCTCGCTCCGGCTCTTGCTCCGGATCGAGCGCCAGCTCGGGCTCGGGGAGCCGCTCATCGATCGCCTCGAGCAGACGGCGAAGCTCGAGAAGTCACCGGGTCGGAAGGCCGCGCTCTTGGTCGAGGCCGGGCGCGTCACCAAGACCCGGACGGCGGCGCGCGACCGCGCCAAGACGCTCTTCAAGGCCGCGCTCGGCGCTGACCCCGAGCGGATCGAGGCCGTGCGCTGGTTGGAGACGATAGCCCGCGAGGCAGGCAACGCGACCGAGCAGATCCACTGGCTCGAGGCCGAGGCCCGCCTCGAGACCGGGGCTCGCCGCCAGGCCGTGCTCTTCCACCGCATCGGCCGCTTGCACGGGCGCAAGAACCCCAAGGCCGCGCGCGAGGCCTACGAGCGAGCCCTAGCCCAGGACCCAGCTCACCTCGCCACGCTCCGGGCGCTGGCGCCCCTCCTCCGGCGGGCCAAGGCTTGGCCCGCCCTCGACCGAGCCCTCGGCGAGCTGGCCAAGGCCGAGTCGGATCCGCGCCTCCGCGTCGAGCGCCTCGTGGCCCAAGGCGACCTCCGCCTGCGCGGGCTCCGGCTCCCAAAGGAGGCCCGCGAGTCCTTTGATCGCGCCCTGGGGATCGAGCCCCAAGACGCCCGGGCCCTCAGAGGTCGAGCGGCGACCTTCGACGCGGAGAAGGAGCCCCGCGACCTGACTCGAGCCCTGATCGGCGAGCTGGGAGCAACCCCGCGCGCCGAGCGGCGGGTCGTGCTCGCCAAGCGGATCGCCGAGCTGCAGCAGGACAAGCTCGACGACGCCGAGGCGGCCGTGGAGACCCTCGGTGAGGTCGTCCGCTTGCGACCTCAAGACGCCGACGCCTGGAAACGACTCCGCTCGGCTCACGTTCAGCGCCGGGACTGGAAGTCCCTCTGTGAGGCCTACGAGCGCGAGGCTCAGGTCCGACGCGAGGTCCGGACGCAAGAGGAGCTCTATCGCTCCGCGGCCCAGATCGCGCAGCACCACCTCCAGGACCTGGCCATGGCGGCTCGGCTTTATCAGGAGGTCCTCGACCGCGGGGACCCTGAGTGCCTGGCGATCGCGGTCCTGCCAGACCTGCTCCGGAAGCTGGACGACGGGCGCGCCCTAGAGGCCGCGCTGGAGCGGATCCCCGAGGTCGTGCCCCGCGCTCCCCAGGCCGGCGCGGCCCTGCGCGAGCTCGGCCAGCGGGCTGAGGGGCGCAACGAGGACAGCGCCGCCATCGGCCTCTACGAGAGCTCCCTCGAGCACGTCCCGTCCTCGGTCGAGGCCTTGGATCGCTTGGCGGCCCTCCACGAGAAGCGCCGCGAGTGGGAGCTCTACCTGCGAGCCCTCGAGCGCAAGCGGAAGCTCGTGATCGAGCGGGACCAGCTCGAGCTGCGACTCCGCGCGGCCGAGGTCCTCGAGCGCGAGCTCTTCGACCCTTCGGGCGCGACGCGCGAGCTCTTGGCGGCCGAGGCCCAAGCCGCGGCCGGCGCTGGCCAGGAGACGCCCACGCCGGAGGTCTTGAAGGTCCGCCGGCGCTGCTTGGACTGGCTCTCGCGCCTGGCGCGTCAGCTGGAGCGCTACGACCTCCTGGCGGCGGTCACGGGCAAGCAGGCCGCGGCCGAAGCCGAGCCCGCCAGCTCGGCTGCGCTCTGGATCCAGCGCGCGGAGCTGCTCCGGGACCGGCTGGCCGATCCGCGGGCGGCGATTCAGGCCTACGAGGAGGCCTTCACCCGTCACGCCTCGCCAGACTCCCGCCTCCCCCAAGCCGACCTCCAAGAGCAGGAGGAGCAGTGGGAGAACTTGGTCCAGTCCTTGGCGACGCTGGCCCCGCTGATCTCGGATCGCGCTCAGCGCGCCGACGTCTTCGCGCGGCAAGCGGCGGTCCTCGACGGCAAGATCGGGCGCTCCGACGACGCCATCGAGGCCTGGGAGAAGGTCGTTGAGCTCGTCCCCGAGCGACGCGAGGCCTATCGGGCCTTGGAGGAGATCTCCGAGCGGACCGGGAACCGGCGCGCCCTGGCGCGGACCCTCGAGCGCGAGCTGGAGGTCCTGACCAAGGAGCCCGACGCGCTGGTGGCTCGCGCCCGCCGGGCAGGCGAGATCTACCGCTCGCTCCAGCTCCGCTCGCAAGCCTGCGCCGTCTTGGAGCGCGCCCGGGCCGTGGTCCCCCTCGAGCCTCAGGTGTTCGCTGAGCTGGAGGAGCTCTATCGGGAAGAGCGCCAGAGCCAAGCCCTCTATGACCTGCTCTCGGATCGCGCGGGCCTCGTGGGCGAAGCCAGCGAGCGGGCGCGGCTCCACGAGCAGTGCGCCGTGGCGGCGGGCGACGAGCTCGGTGACGCCGAGCGGGCTCGGAGCCACTGGGAGTCCGTCCTGGCCGAAGAGGGCGCCCACCCCCAGGCGACCTTGGCCCTCAAGGCGGCCTACGCCGAGGCTGAGGCCTGGGAAGACCTGGCCCGAGTCTTGGCTCGCGAGGTCGAGACCCGACGCACGAACGAAGCCGAAGGCGCGCCCGATCCAGGGCTGGCGACCCTCCTCCTGTCCCAAGGAGAAGTCCTCGAGCGACGCCTCGAGCGCCATGACGAGGCGGCTGAGGTGTTCCGGGCCGCGGCTGCGCGGGCGGGCGGGGACCCGCGCCCCCTCCAGGGCTTGGAGCGGATTCACGTCGCGAGTCAGGCTTGGGAAGAGGCGATCGAGGTCCGGCGGGCCTTGCGCGATCTGGCCACGGCTCCGGTCCAGCGCGCGGTGCTCTCGATCGGGATCGCGGACGCACACGTCGCTTTGGGACGACCTGCGGACGCCATCGCGGCCCTGGAGGCGGCGCTCGAGGAAGACCCAGAGGACCGCTCAGTCCTAGCCCGACTCCGACTCCTGCTCCTGGAAGAAGAGCAGTGGAAGCCCGCCAGCTCGATCTTGGCCCGAGAGGCCGACGGGGCCCCCGAGCGGAGCGAGGAGGTCGTGCGGCGGCTGGAGCGAGCCGAGCTGGTTCGTGACCGCCTCAACGACGACGCCGAAGCCATAGCAGAGTTCGAGCGCGTGCGAGCCCTGGCTCACCTCGACCTCCGTCCCCTCTTGGCCCTGAGTGAGCTCTACCGCAAGGCCAAGGAGACCCTCAAGCTGGTCGAAGTCCTCGAGGCCCGCGGCGAGCTAGAGGAAGACGACGCCGCGGCCGGGAGCCTCTTCGTCGAGGCCGGCGAGCTGCACCGCGAGAGCGAGCCGGCCCGCGCGGCCGAGAGCTTTGAGCGGGCTCACGGGCGCGACAACCTCCGTCACGAGCCCCTCGAGGCGCTGGTCGAGCTCTACGGGGTCGTCGAGCAACCCGAGGACCAGTCCCGCGTGCTCCACAAGCGGGCCGAGCTGGCGCGCTCCCTGGACGAGCCGATCGACAACTGGCTCCTGCGGGCGGCCGAGGTCGAGGAGGAGGAGCTCTCGGCTCCCCGCCGCGCGGCCTTCACCCTCGAGCAGCTCCTGAGCCACGAGCCCGAGCACCCCGACGCCCTGGCCGAGCTAGCGCGCCTCCGGGGCGAGCTGGGCGAGCACGCGGCCCACGCCGAGGTCCTCGCGCGACGAGCCAAGCTGGCCGAGCCCGGCGATCGGCGCCGCGAGCTCCTGATGGAGCGCGCCGAGATCCTCGACTCCAAGCTGGATCGGCCGACGGCGGCCGCGGCCTGCCTGGCCGAGGCCAGCGCCGAGCTCCCGCGCGACGAGCTGGGCCTGCGGCGCAAGCTGGCGGGCGAGCGAATGCGGCTCTTGGAGCGAGGTGGCCTGGTCGAAGACCTCCTGGCCGCGACCGAGGAGGCTCTAGCCAGCCCCAGCGACGCGGAAGACGAGCGAGCCCTCCTGCCGAAGGTCGGCGAGCTGACGGCCAAGACCCTCTATCGCCCTGAGCGCGCCATCGCGGTCTATGAGCGCCTCTACGGCCTCGACCCCGAGGCTGCGCGCGAGCCCCTCGAGGAGCTCTATGCCCGGGAGGGCCGGCACACCGACCTCGTCCGCTTCTGGCGGGGTGAGATCGAGCGCTACGACCGCCTGAGCAAGGAGTCGAGCGGACCCCAGGCTGCCCAGCGGGCCGCCGCGCTCCGCTATCGCCTGGGCGAGCTCCTGGCCGGGACCCTCTCGCGGCCCGACGAAGCCGAGGTCTGCTATCGCGAGCTCCTCGATCGCGACGCTGACCAGGAGCCTGCGCGCGACGCGCTAGAGGTCCTGCTCCGCGAGCACGGCCGCGACCTGCCCCTCTGCGCGCTCCTCGACGAGCGCGCTCAGCGGGCAGTGTCGGCAGGCGACACGGAAGGGGCTGCTCTGATCCGTCTCGACCAGGCCGCGACCAGCGAGCGCCTCGAGAAGAGCGACGACGCCATGGAGCAGCTCGAGGAGGCGCTTCGGGGGGCCAGCCAGGCCACGACTCGGACCCGGGCCCTGCGCAACCTGGTCCGGCTCTATCGCGCGGCGCGCAAATACGAACCCCTGGCTCGAGTCCTGGGGACCTTCGCCGACGAGCCGCAGCTCTCAGCGCACGAGCAGAGCGCGCTCCGGGCCGAGCTCGGGGCCCTCCTCCTGCGCGAGCTCAAGCGCCCCGACGAAGCCGCGGGCGCCTTCAGCAAGGCCCTCGAGCTCGACTCCATGAACGTCCCCGCCGCGCGTGGGTTGGCGGACATCTACCGCGGCCAAGGGCGCTGGAGCGAGGCCGCCTTGGCCCACGAGCGCGAGGTCGCGGCCAAGGTCGACCGCGGCCGGCGCGTCTGGCTCTACGGTCAGCTGGGGACGATTCGCAAGCGCCTCGGCGAGCTGCCGAAGGCCCGCGAAGCGTTCTTGGCCGCTCTCAAGCTCGACAGCAAGAGCTTGGTCGCGCTCCGCGGCCTGGCCGACGTGGCTCGTCAGCTGAGCGATCCGCAGCGCCTGGCCCAAGCCCTCGAGGCCCTGGCTGAGCTCTCGCCCTCACCCATCGATCGCCGCGAGTCGCGTCGAGAGCTGGCCGAGGTCGCGGCGAAGCAGCTCAACAACCCTGGCAAGGCCGTCGAGTGCTACCAGCTCGTGCTGGAAGAGTCACCTGGGGACCGCGAGGCCTTGGTCGGGCTCTCTGAGGCCCTCGAGGGCGGCGGCGACACGGCAGGCCTGGTGGGGGCCCTCGAGCGCCGCCTGAGCATGGCCAAGCGGGACGAGGAGCGCTATGAGCTGGCGCTTCGGACGACCTCCCTGCGCGAGGAGCTGGCCAAGGCCGCCCACGATCCGGTCCTGCGCAAGCAGCAGCTGGAGCGGGCCTTCGAGTTGGGCGCCATTGCGCTCGGCCACGAACCGGAGGGCAAGCAAGACGCCTTGGCGGCCTACGCGCGCGTGGCCGAGGAGCTGGGGCGCTGGGCCGAGCTGGCCGACGCGACCTGTCGCATGGCGCGCCGCCTCGACGACGCGCAACGCTCGGGCTGGATGTTCCGCAAGGCAGCCAAGCTGAGCGCGCTCCGTCTGGGCGATACGCGCGGGGCCGTGGCCGCCTATCAAGAGGCCGTCGAGATCACTCCCGACGATCGTCAGAGCTGGCAGGAGCTGATTCCCCTCGCGTCTGAGCTGCGGGATCCAGAGCTCGAGGAGCGGGCGCGGCGGGCGCTGCTGCAGCTCGCCAAGACCGCGGCGGACCGGGTCAAGGCGGCCTTGGCTCTGGGCAAGCACCTCCTCGAGCGCGACAAGGTCCCTGAGGCCGTAGACGTCTTGGTCTTGGCGCGCGGCGAGGCTCGTGGACCGCAGAAGAACGACGCGGTGACCTTCCTCAAGCAGGCCTACGAGCGCAGCGAGCGCTGGGCGGAGCTGGCTGAGGTGTTGGCCTTCATGGTCAAGAAGGGGATCTGCGAGGACCCTCGTCAGGCTTCCATTGAGCGGGCCCTGATCCTGGAGCAGCGGCTCTCGCGACACGATCAGGCCTTGGAGGTCCTGCGCAAGCTCCACGAAGACGAGCCCGGCGACCAGCGGGTCACGCACCAGCTGGAGCGGCTCTTGAGCCACACCCGGCGCTGGACCGAGCTGGTCCAGCTCTACGAGAGCGAGGCCAACCGGCGCGGCCGCGGCGGCGTGGACTCACTCGTCCTGCTGGGACGATTGGCGCGGGACCAGCTGGACGATCCCAAGCTGGCGGCTCAGGCCCTCGAGCGCGCGGTGGCTCTGAACCCGACGGGGTCTGAGGCCCTCGAGCACCTCAAGGACGTCTATCAGCGCTCCGAGCGCTGGGCCAAGCTCTTGGACACGCTCCGGCTGGAGATCGGCCTCGTCAAGGACAAGCAGAAGCGCGAGCAGCTCCTGCGCGCGGCCGCTGAGTTGGCCGAGGAGAAGCTGGGCGACCTGGCCACGGCCGAGCGCTTCTACGCCGAGATCGTGGGGCTCTCTCCCCGCGACAAGGGCCTCATTCAAGCCCTAGCCCGCGTCCAAGAGGGACGCGGCGAGTGGGGCGGCTTGGCCGAGACCCTCGGGCGCGAGCTCGGCCTGACCAATGATCGAGCTGAGATCGTCGCCTTGCGACGGCGCCTGGCCGAGGTCTACGCGACCAAGCTGGCTCAACCTTTCCAGGCGATCGAGCAGTTCCGGCGCCTCCTCGAGCTCAACCCGCAGGACCCAGAGGCCCTCAAGCGCCTGACCGAGCTCCTCCGAGAGCAGCGCGAGTGGACGGAGCTGACGCGCGTCCTCGAGCAGCGGATCCGACAGGACCCGCGCGCCATCGGGCTCCAGCTCGAGCTGGCGCGGACTCACTCCGAGCGCCTCGAGCAGCCTGCGCCCGCGATTCAGGCGGCCGAGCGCGTGCTCCAGCAGGACTCGCAGAACCGCGAAGCGGCCGAGCTCTTGGTCCAGACGACCAAGCGCTTCCAGAGCGCGCCGGCGGGGTTGGCTCAGGCCCTGCAGCGCCTAGCGACCGTCAGCAAGGGACACGAGCGGGCCTGCGCCCTGCACGAGCTGGCTGGGATCCTCAACAAGGACCTCGGGCAGCGCGAGGGCGCGCTCTCGGCCCTCCGAGAGGCCTTTCGGGCCGACCCGACCCACGAGGAGGCCCTCGACGCCCTGGCCGTCGAGCTCGACTCACGGAACTTCGGCGACGAGTTGATCAAGGCCTTCGAGGCTGGCGCGCGCGCGGCTCAAGGCCAGCGGGCCGGCGAACTGCTGACGCGCGCGGCCCAGGTCTACCTAGCGCGGGGCGAAGGCAAGCAGGCGGTCCAGCGGCTTCGGGAAGCCCTGGAGCGGGCGCCCGAGCACGTTCCAGCCTTGGAGGCCCTGGCGCGGATCCTGGCGGCCCAGCCGGCCAGCGCCAGCGGAAAGGGACGCGGCGGCAAGGCCGAGAGTGAGGAGCTGTGTCGGCTCTACGTCCGGCGGGCCAAGATCGCGCGTGATCCTGACGAGGGGGCTCTGGCGCTCGTGTCGGCGGGCGACGTCTTGCGGGATCGCCTCGAACGCTACGAGGGGGCGCGCCAGCAATACGAGGCCGCGCTCAAGCGCTCGCCCCAAAGCCTGGACGCCTTGGCTTCGTTGGCCGAGCTGACCTACGCCGCGGGCAAGTTCAAAGAGGCCGGCCGCTACTTCGACCGCCTCGCGGCTTCGCCCCGCCTGACCTCTGGCGGCGAGACCGCCGAGCGGGCTGCCGAGCTGCTCTATGCCCGGGGCGACTGCTGCCTCAAGCTCAACCAGCGCGAGCAGGCCGTGGCCAGCTTCCGCGAGGCGATTCGGATGCGCCCGAATCACCTCCAGGCCCTGGAGGACCTCGCGCGAACCCTAGTCGAGGACGGGGCCTGGGCCGCGGCTAAGCCAGTCTTGGTGGACCTGGTCAAACTGACCAAGGCCCCCAAGCTTCAGGCGGGACACCGCCTGACCCTGGCCAAGGTCTTCGCCGAGCTGAACGATCCGGCCCGGGGCGTGGACCTGTTCCGGCGGGGGCTGGAGCTCTTGCCCAAGCGCTACGACGGTCACTTGGCCCTCGCGCGCCTGCTCAAGGAGCAGGACCCCCAGGGCGCGCGGCGACACTTCGAGTTCGTGTTGGCGGGGGACGACCCGGCCGCCCAAGGCGAGGCTCGCCTAGAGCTGGCCGACCTCTGTGAGCGCGTGTTCAAGCAGCCCGACGTCGCAGCAGGACACCTCCAGGCGGCCCTCGAGCTGCGCGGGACGCACCGGGCCCAAGCCGCCCGGCGGCTGGCCGAAGTCCACGGGCGCGCCGAGCGCTGGGGAGACGCGGTCCACAACCTCAAGCGCGGGATCGAGTTCGAGGAGGATCCTCAGGCCAAGGCCGAGCTCCTGGCGAACCTGGCGCGTGTCCTGCGCGACCGCATGAAGAAGCCCGCCCTGGCGCGGCAGTGCTTCGAGCGGAGTCTGGAGCTGGAGCCAGGACAGCTCAAGAACATGGAGTCGCTCCTGCGGATCCTGGCGGCTGCTGGCGACAAGCAAGCCACCGCGCGCCAGCTCGGCGCCGCGGCGGATCACGCTCGCGACTCGGGGCGCGGCGACGAGTCGGCGCTTCGGCTGCGGCGGGCACAGGTCCTCCGCGAGCTGAAGGAGGTCCCGGCGGCGGTCAACGAGTTCGAGCGGGTCCTCAAGCTCGACCCTGATCACAGCGGGGCGCGGGCCGCCTTGGGCGAGCTCTACCTCGAGACCGGCGACGCCAAGGGCGCGGAGAAGATCCACCGCCGGCTCTTGGAGAAGGACCCCCTGGCGCTGCCGAGCTATCAGGCCTTGGCCAAGGCCTGGGGCGAGGCGGGCAAGACCAACGAGCGGGAGCAGGTCGTCCACGTCTTGGCCGCCCTGCGCGCGGCTCGGGGGCGCGACCGTCAGGTCGTCGAGGGCAGCACGCACATGCCCAAGACCAAGGCTCAGATCAAGGACGAGGACTTCAGCAAGGTCTTGGTCCACCCCGACGCCCGGGGCCTGATCCGCGACTTCGCTTGGCACGCGGGGCACCTCTTGCTCAAGCAGGTCCCGAGCGACCTCGGCAAGCACGACATTGGCTGGCGCACGCCGCGCTACGGGATCGAAGGCGACGCCTTCCCCGAGCACGACCTCCTCAAGCGGATCTGCGACCTGCTCGGGATCACGCAGCTCGAGGTCTATCACATGAACGAGTGGCGCCAGCCCGAGCCTGTCCTGTGTCAGGGCAAGTCGGGGCCGGCGATCGTGCTCTGTCCAGAGGTCTTCGAGGGACTGACCGAGGCCGGCAAGGCCTTCGTCCTCGGGCGGGCCCTGGGAACCATCAAGCTCAACCTCTACTTCTTCCGCTGCGTCGCGCCCGAGCAGGCCAAGCAGCTCGTGCTGGGCGCGCTCAAGGGCTTCGACACGACCCGGGCCTTCCCAGGCTCTGAGGACCGCGCCCTGCGCGGGGTCGTCAAGGCCTTCAGCAAGGCCGGTGAGCTGCGCGAGTCGCTCGACACGGTCCAGAAGGAGCTCTGGCGCAACCGCGAGGTCCTCGACTTCAACGCCATAGCCCGCGGCGTCGCCGCGACCGGGAGCCGGACCGGCCTCCTCGTCGCCGGAGGACTCTATCCCGTGGCCCAGACCATTGAGCAGACCAACATGTCGCTCCGCGGTCGGGTCCCCGAGAACGCAGCCGGCGTGATCAAGCTCTTCCGCGAGGTCCCCGAGCTCTGCGACCTGGCCCCCTTCGCCGTCAGCAAGGGCTACCTCAAGCTCCGCGAGGCCTGCCTGCGGCTGGTGCTCTAGGGCTATGAGCGCGGGCGACGCGCGAGTCCGCGAAGCGCTGCGAGCGTGGCGCGAGACCAAGTCTCCGGAGGCGGAGGCTCGATTTCTGCAGGCTCGGTTGCGTGTCGGCAGCTTGTCGGAGCATCAGCTCTCGCTCGCCAGCTATCTGGGTCACTCAGCTGCGCGCGTCTGTGAGTCGCTTGAGAGTGAGCACGTGCAGGGCCGGATAACACCGCCCAATTCGATCTACTCGTGGGTGCTCGGGTTAGAGCCGTGGGGGAAGAAGGCGACAGTGCGGGCAGCTCGGGTTGGGTGTCTTGTCGCTGTGGAGGAGTGGCCAAGCCTCGCGGCCGAGGTCGAGCCAAGGCTGGGAGAGCTGCTGCGCTTCGTGGAGCTGTGGCTGACCAAGTCGAGGCCACGGCGGAGTCGCAAGACCCACGGCTTTCGCTACGCGTCGTTCGAGAACTTCCCATGGGCTAGATGGTTGGCGCAAGAGCTTGACGGCGACAAGAGGTCGACGCGTTTCGGGAGAAACGCCGGATCACTCATGGCCTCCCTCATGCACCGCGGAGTATCGGAAGCCCTTGTCAGGGAGAAGCTCCGCGCCACGCTCGTGTCCTGGGCGTTGGGGCCAGAGCATGCCTGAGGGCGACTCCTCACCGCTGCGGAAGTAGCTCGATCTCCAGGACGTCCTCGGCGAAGCGCCCGTCGAGGATCGTGACCCGCTGCGTGATCTTGAGCGACCCAGGGAGCCCTTCCTTCTCAATACGCTCTCCCTCGGCTGTCGTTCGGCGACGATTGCCCCTGTCGCGGAGGTACTGGCGCGGGAGGGTCCAAAGGTAGGGGTAGATCACGCCTTCGCCGGAGGTGTCGGCCAGGAGCCGATCCATGCCCGGTCGCTCTCCCCAAGCGATTTCGGTTCTCTCGAGGGGCTCACGCGAGAAGAGGAGTTCGAGGAGGCGTGGGAGGCGCTTGCTCTCGAAGAAGCAGCTGACCCAGGTCCCGATCCAATCGTTGGCGTCGCTCGTGACCTCGTCGGGGCGTTCGTGGGCGCGACTCCCCGCGTTTGGATTAACCAGGGCTTGGATCTGGTTGTGGACCTTCTGGGGCGTCTGGGTGACTTCCCAGGCCCCGCTCGTGAGGTCGAGGTCGCCCTTGAAGACCACGATCTTCTTGGCGAGGTCCAAGGGCTCGGGAGGGACAAAGGCCGCGCGCCTGCCGTCGGGCCCAATCGAGGCGAAGTCACTGAACTCCCAGCGAGCTTCGATCCGACGGTGGGTCGCGTCGAGGGGCGAGACCTCGAGGACGATCACTGACTCGGCCCGGCTCTTGACCCCCATGAAGCCGAGCTCCTCCCAAGAGACGCGATACCTGAGCTCGCCGCGACGAGGGACTCGCCAGCCGGCCTGCTCGGGAGTCCCCGAGGCTCGTGCCGACGCGCTCGGACTCGGCGCGGGCGTCGCCTCAACTTTAGCGGGCGTCCAGAGGGCGAACCCCAGCGCGAGGGCCAGGAGAAGTCCGCTGAGGACGAGGCCGGCCAGGAGGAGCCCAGGGCCGCGAGGGGTCTCCGGGCTGCCCTCGGGAGGGAGGGCGCGGAGGGCCTCGGCCATGCTCGCAGCGCTGGGGAAGCGCGCCGCTGGGTCCCGCTCCAGAGCCCGCGCGCAGATCTGCTCGAGAGCTTCGGGGGCGTCGGGCCGCTCGCTGCGCAGGAGAGGCGCCGGCGCGCGGAGGAGGGCCAAGATCCTGTTGATCTGAGTCCCAGCCTTGAGGGGAGGCTTCCCGGCTAGGCAGGTGTAGAGGAGCGCGCCGAGGGAGTAGACGTCCGCCAAGGGGCCCGCCCGCCGGGCGTCGTCGATCATTTCGGGGGCCAGGTAGCCCACGGTCCCCATGACCTGGCCGGTCTGGGTCAGGGTCTGGGCGTCGGGGAGCTTGGCGAGGCCAAAGTCGGCCAGCTTCGGCGTCCCCGACTCGTCGAAGAGGACGTTGGCCGGCTTGACGTCGCGGTGCAGGATTCCTTGGGCGTGAGCGTGGGCCAGTCCGTCCGCCAAGGCGCTCACGACCTCGATCGCCTCTGCCGGATCCAGCCGCCCGCCTCGCTTGAGCCGCTCGGTCAGGGTCCCGCCGCTTAGGAGCTCGGTCACGAGGTAGGGCAGGTCCTCGTGGAGACCCACCGAGTGAATCCGAACCACGTTTCGGTGCGCGCCCGAGCGAGCCTGCCCCTCGGCCTCACGGCGAAAGCGCTCGCGCGCGTTAGGGGTAGCCGTCTTGAGGAGCGTCTTGAGGGCGACCCGCCGCCCGTCTCGGGCTTCGGCTTCATAGACGACGCCCATGCCACCCCGTCCGAGCTCGCGCACGAGCTGCCACTCTCCGATCACGCCTCCGGGCTGCCAGCTCGCGTTCACCACGCGCAGACCCTATCCCTTTTCCCCACAGGGGACGAGGCAGGGTGTCTAGGGACTGTTTGCGATCTGGGTCGCGATCTTGAGGGTGCCCCCCTGCTTCTTGACGGCTCTCGCATATTCCGCGCCCAGCGTCCGGAGCTCGGCAGCCAGGTCCGCAGGGACGAAGCTCTCGAAGGTCGGGATCGGGGCCTCCGAGACGTGTGTCAGCATGTAGTGGGTGTAGACGACGTAGAAGGGCGGACGGCCGGCGAGGGCGTCCTTGTTGGGGGCAGCGCTCAAGGTCTTGACGACGACGCGCAGGATCCGGCTGCAGTTCTCCCGGAAGAACCGAGCCTGAGTGTCGTCGTCATGAATCAGGGCGAGTCGCCGCATGAGGTAGCGATTCGTGGCGTAGGTCTGCTCTTCAAGGAGGAGTGGAGCCAGCTCCGCTGTCGTCGCCGCCGCTACCTGGTGGTGGTCACCCTTGTGGACCGGCTTGCTCTGAAAGGTGAGCTCCGTTTCGAGGAGGGCCAGGGGAAGCGCATAGTCCTCCTCGACGTTGCCCCTCACTTGATAGGGGTCGGGGCGAATGCGGGTGAACACGAGTCCCTCAGCGGGGACCTTCGCCTTGGCACCCCTGAGGAGCCCCCGGAACTTGCTCAGGGAGGCAGAGTCGAGGGGCATTGTCTGGATAGGCCTCCAACCTGAGCGGTGCTGCGCAGTTGGAGCGAGGATTACCAGGTCAGCTTCGAGCATGCCCTGCTCCTGGAGCCCGAGGAGTCCGAGGGGCACTCGAGGTGTCTTGCTGGCGAAGCTGAGGTGAACCCAGGGGGTGTACGAGACGCCCTTGGTGAGCTTGAGCTCGACGATCCACGCCCTCTGGTTTGAGGAGTAGCACTTCTCTAGCGAGCTGGAGTCGGCAGGGTCCAGGGCGTAGCCAGCGCTCTCGATCCACTCCAGGGCCGCGGCCTTGGAGTCGGCAAGGAGGGCCTCGCCGGTCGGCTTGGCGACGCTGCCTTCGTCCATTCGGACCTTGCTCGGCTTAGCAGGTGGAGAGCAAAAGCAGTCCCCATGCCTGTGATCCGAGTTCCTGTATTCCTTGAGGCCTCGCTTGTAGTTCTCCTTCGCGTGGGTCGTGAGCAGCTTGGGGAGGTGCTTGCCCCAGAGCTTCTTCGGGAAGAGCGTGGGCTCGTCACTGCCTCGCGGGACCGGAACCACCCAAAGCGCCTTGCCGGACTTGGCGCTGAGCTTGGACTGGAGGAAGCAATCGACCTGCTCTCCGTCTGCGAGAACCACGGCTCGGATCCCGATGGGCTTCGCGTCTTTCGCGGGAGAGAGGATCGAGCCCTTCGCGAGGGCTGACGTCGGAATCGTGAGGAGGGAGCAGGTCGCCAGCAAGAGCGTGGACGTCAGCTGAGGGTGCTTCAAGAGAGTCTCCGGGTGGGGTCTAGTTCCTGTAGCCACGCCTGGAGGGTGCCAGCGGTTCCCTGTTCATTTCATTTCAGCGGGCCGCCCGGCAGCCAACCAACCAAAGCAAAAACGCCCTCCACAGTGGAGGGCGCCTTCGCTTTGTCAGTTTAAAGAGGACGGTGAGTTAGTTGACTTCGCTGTAGGTGCCGCCGTTTTCGGCGGCAACTCGCTGCATGAAGGCTCGCGAGGTCGGGTCGGAGGCGATTCCGATTCCGAAGCTGTTGATCACAGCGCCTTGCGTGTTCTCGCTGCGGATCAGGCCAGCGTGGTCGTCGACGCTGCCGACGTATTGCATGGCGCAGTCGAGGAAGTTGGGGGCGCCGTCCGAGAGGAGGACGACGGTCTTGTTGGCCTTGTCGGTCAGCGCCTTCTGGACGGCGAGGCCGGTGTTGGTCCAGCCGTCGGGCTGGATCGCCTCGATCCAGGAGAAGGCCTGGGTCTTGTTGGCGGCCGAAGCGACCATCTTGGCGCTAAAGCACTGGCTGACGCACTCGTCGTAGAAGAGGACGTTGAAGTAGAAGTTCTCGGGGAGGCCAGAGATCGAGCGCTTGAGCTCAGCCTTGGCGCGGTCGAGGCGGCTGCCGTCCGAGACGATGTTTTGGTTGAGGTCTTCGTAGGGCTCGGCGCGAATGCTCATGCTGCCCGACTGGTCGATCACGTAGAGGATCGAATCCGTCGTAACCGAGATCTCCTCGCCGAAGAACTTGGGGGCGGGGGTGTCGCGGGGATCGGTGTCCGAGTCGGGCTGCTCGACGGGCTCGGGAGCAGGCTCGGGCGCCTGGTAGGGCTGAGGACCACCGACCCAGGTCGGGGTCATGGGGAGGTCCATACCTTGCGAAGGACCCGCTCCGTCGTAGTCGTCACCAGGAACGGTGCCGGGACCGGCCAAGACCGCTGCTGAGAGCAGGACGGTCGAGAAGGTCGCGGCGATGAGCGCGCTGGCGCTGCTCGCGACGACCGAAGCCATTGAAATACGTTGCGTGGATCCCTGCATATCGTTCCTCCGAACCTGACGGGAAACTCATGAGCACGGGCTGTTCCATGGGTGATTTTGAGGCTAAGTCTTTTGTTCAAGAGGTCGGAGGCCCGATGCAACCCAGATCAGTGTCAACATTAGTTGAGGTGAGGGGGGTGGCTCGTGTCAACCCACGTTGAGGCGGAGGCTAAAGGCCCTCAGGGCCCATAGAATCGGGGGTTTAGTCCGCTGCGGGGCGTGGCCGGTTGGCGTCACCATTAGTTGACGGCAGCCAGAGCCGGAACCGAGCGCCTCCATGCAAAGGACTTACGTCGATCGTGAGGCGTCCCGAGTGGGCCTCGACCACTCCGAGGGCCATCGATAGTCCCAGACCCGTCCCAGGCGTTTTGCTTCCGCCGAGGGCGCCCTTGGTCGTGAAAAAGGGCTCGAAGATCCGGGCCCGGACATCTTCAGGGACACCCGGCCCGTTGTCCTCGGCGGCCAGGACGACCTCGCCCGCCTCCTCGGCCAAGGTCAGGCGAAGCTTCGGCTCGCTCTGGTCGCTCGTAGCGTGGATGGCGTTGATCACCAGGTTCAGGGCGACCTGCTCGAGCTGGATCGGGTCGAGCTCGAGGGCAGGGACGGGGGACCGCTCGAACTCGACCTGAAGCTTGGCCTCCTCGATCTGGGCCCGGAGCAGGTCGAGCGCGCGCTGCACGACGTCTCCCAGGTTCACGCCCGGTTGCCGCTGGAGGGGAGTCCCGCGTCCAAAGCGGAGCAGGTTCTCGACCGTCGTCAACGAGCGGGTCAGGGTCTCGCGGACCGGCTCGAGGCTCCCGTGGACCTCCTTGATGTCGTCCTCGAGGAGGGCTAGGTCCAAGAGCCCGCGGGCCCCTCCGAGCTGGTTGCCAAACTCATGGGCGATCCCAGAGACCAGGCGGCCAAGGGCTGCCAACTTCTCCTGACGGACCATTCGCTCCTCGTAGTCCCGGATCAGGGTCACGTCTTGGAACACGAGGATGGTTCCCAAGCGCCGTCCGGCGCGGTCCTCGAGGGGACTCGCCGCCGAGCCGATCCGGACCGTGGCGCCGTCTGGGCGCGTGAAGCTCTGATCTTGGCGAGCCGGCTGAGCGTCTCCTGGCGGCGTGGCCTCGAGGAGGGTCAGGAGAGGCGCCAGAGGGCCGCTCTCTAAGGGGCGGCCCAAGACCTCCTCCTCGCGCAGACCCAAGATCCGCGCCGCCGTCGGGTTGAAGGTCGTGACCTCGAGCTCTTCGCCTTGCGCCACCAGGACGCCGCTCGCGACCGAGGCCAGCACGTTCCGCAGGTTCTCGCCGAGGGCTGCGAGCTCGACCTGGAGCCGCTGGGAGCGGTCACCCTCCTCCTGGGCGACGCCCATCAGCGCGCCCGCCGAGAGGAGGAGGAGGGCTGGGCCGAGCAGGATCGGGTCGTCTGGCGGGGCCAGGTCGAAGTGGATCCCCACGTAGAGATAGCTGATGGTGGCCATGAGCCCAGCCAGGGCGCCCGCGATCAGGTTGCGGGCCGTCGCCACGAGGGCGCCAAGGAGCAGGACCGCGATCCACTCCAAGCGAGCGGCGCCCGCGATCCCCACGACCACTACGCCCAGCGAGGCGAGGGCGAAGACCGCGCTCCAGATCAAGGCAGGCCAGGTGCTCTCGCCTGCGCCCCGCTCGCTGAAGAAGGCTCCGATCCCCACGATCAGGGCCGGGAGGAAGGCTCCTACATGAGCCACGCTCCCGGCTTGGCTAGCGGCGAGGGTCGCGACGACGCTCAGGAGGACGAGCCGGAAATAGGGGGTCCGCCAGGTCAAGCTCGGGCCCTCCGTCGATCCCACTCGCGCCCCAGGGCCAGGGCAGCGAAGAGGTCCAAGAGGGGGACGGCGGGGCCGAGGTAGCGAGGGACAGGGTAGAGGAGCGCGGGAGCCAGGGCCAAGAAGGCCAAGGCTGCCAGCGAGCTCTGGTAGGGGCGCCAGGTTCCAGAGCGCAGCAGGAACACGACTGCAGCCAGAGCGCAGGCCAAGCGAACCCAGTGGATCGGCAACAGGATCCAGCGCGCCCAGTGCAGCCGCGGGTGATAGGCGAGGCGGATCGAGCCCGGGATCTCTGCCCAATACCAGAAGTTCATGAGCGCCAAGCGGCCGAAGGAACGCAGCGGGTGAGCAGCCCAGTTCTCACGCGCCCGGCCATAGTAGACGGCCTTCGCCTCTGCCACACCCAGGCGATCCACGATCCGCCGCTCTTCCATGAAGGCGTCGTGCTGAAAGCCCGTTGCGGGGTCGCCGTTGAGCCAGAGGTTTGGGCAGGCGGTCGAGAAGTAGAGCTCCCGCGCCGGCACCGCGTTGGCGCTCGAGCTCACGCTGAGCTGGCCCGTGACTCGCTCGACCCTTCGGGCCCAGAGGAACACGGCCAAGATCACCACCAGACCCATCGCGATCCAGGGGACGAGGTGGCGAGGGCGGAACCTGCGTCCTCGGGCCCAGAGCTCCGCCAGGAAGAGGAAGCCACCCAGGATCGCGTAGAGCTGGTGGGTCAGGGCCAAGGCTGCCAGGCAGAGGGCGCTCACGAGGACCCGCCGCCGCCCCGAGAGCAGGACCCGGGCCGCGATCAGCCCCACGAGGAGCCCTGAGAGCAGCGCCTCGCGGAGGAGGAAAGGGGACTGACCGACCGCGATTGGGTCCAGGGCGACCAAGACTCCTCCGAGTCGAGCCCAGGTCTCGCGACCCGTGACCTTGCGCAGGATCGCGTAGATCGCGAGCGCGCTCAGCCCTCCCAAGAGGGCTTGGAGGAGACGCACCGCGAACTCGCCACCACCCATCGCCATCACCATGGCTAGGAAGGCCGGATAGCCGGGCGGACGGAGCGCCGTCGGCGCTCCCGCCGAGTCGGCGTAGCCCAGCCCGGCCACCAGACTCCGCGCCGGCTCCAAGTAGGTGACCGAGTCGGGGCCTGCGAAGTCGAAGGGCAGCACCAATGGGAGGAGCCGGACGATGGTTCCAACCGCCACCAAGGCCCAGGGCCAGACGCGAGTTGTCGGATTCGGGGTGTCCATTTGGCTTCAGACGCAAAGTGTCAAAGGAGTGTAACGGCCACAAGTCCTAAATTCATAGGGGTGCCTAATTTCCGGCGGCGAGGCTGAAATGACCGCCTGTTATCCCAATTTCGGGATCCCGCTGCTGGGGGTGAGCACAGAGTGCATGTTGCGGCGCGTCAACAGGATTTGGGCAGTTGCAATAACGCCATGTGAAACAAAGAGTTGCGTCCTTCGCGCTGACCTCCGCTCCGATGGCCTTCCAAGTGCTCTCAGAGCATTCAACGCAGGTCGCACCACCTTGGGGGGTAGGTGCACCACTACAAGCGGGAGTATCACCATTATGCTGGGAACGACTCGAAACGGTTGGACGCGCTTTTTGCCCGTCGGAACCGTCATCATGTCCCTCGCCCTCGTGGGCTGTGGCGGACACAAGTCCAAGAAGTCTGCTTCGACCGTCGCTGGAGCGACCTCAAGCACGACTGGCGCGACCACGTCGGGCACCACGGGCTCGACCACGTCGGGCACCACGGGCTCGACGACCTCTGGAACCGTTGGCGGCCTGCCTGGCCTGCCCGGTGTCCCCGGAAGTGGTCCCGTCATTGGAATGCCGACCCAGCCCGGTTCGCCTGGCGTTCCTGGCACCCCCGGTGGCGGCGCCCCCGGTGGCGGCACGCCCGGAACCCCTGGCACGCCCGGAACCCCTGGCACGCCCGGAACGCCCGGAACCCCTGGCACGCCGGTCCCCGGTGACGACCACGGCAACGACGCGGGTAACTCGACTGCGCAAGCCCTCGCGACCGCGACCGACGGCCGGATCGACTACGCGGCTGACGCCGACTGGTTCAAGGTCAACCTGAGCAGCGGAGTCGCTTACGACTTCATTACGCTGAACCTCGGTGGCGGCATGGACACGATCCTGCGCCTGATCGACACCAACGGCTCGACCGTTATCGCCGAGAACGACGACGCCACGGTCGGTGACCCGAGCTCGCGCCTCAGCTACACGCCGACCGCCAGCGCCGAGTTCTACCTCGCCGTCGTCCACAAGGACGCCTCGGCGACCGCCGGCACCTACCAGGTCAACGCGCTCCTCGGTGGCTCGCTGCCGCCCCCGCCCCTGCCCGACGACCACGGCAACGACATGGCGAGCGCGACCGCGATCGCGATCGGCACGCCCACCGGCGGCTCGATCGAGAACGCTGGCGACGAGGACTGGTTCGAGATCACGCTTCAGGCGGGTCAGAGCTACAACTTCGGCGCGCCCACCCAGGACGACACCCAGATCACGCTCTACGACGCCCAAGGCACCCAGCTGGCCTTCGACGACGACGGCGGCACCGGCTTCGCGGCCCTGATCTCGGGTCACCCGATCACGACCGCCGGCACCTACTACGTCGCTGTCAACGGCTTCAGCCAGAGCACCCCTGACTACGACGTCGTCGTGGAGCAGACCGCTGCTGACGATCACGGCAACGACATCGCTGGCGCCACGACCCTCGTGATCAACGTCGCGACCAACGGCAAGATCGAGCTCGGCGGCGACGTCGACTACTTCGCGATCGACGTCACCGCGGGAACGACCTACGACTTCCGCACCGACACCCAGGACGACACCGTCCTGACCCTCTTCGACGACCAGGGCACCCAGCTCGAGCAGAACGACGACGAGGACGCCTCGAACAGCATGTTCAACAGCCTGATCAGTCAGTGGACCGCGACCGCGGACGCTACGGTCTACCTCGAGGTCGCCGGCTTCAGCACGACGACTCCCGACTACACCATGACCGCGAGCGGCCCCGCCGTTACGCCTCCCCCGGTGACCCCGGCCGACGACCACGGCAACGACATGGCCAGCGCTACGGCGGTGATCATGAGCAGCGTGACCGCTGGCAACATTGAGACCGCGGGTGACGAGGACTGGTTCGAGATCGACATTCAGGCCGCCGGCACCTTCGAGTTCCGCGCTGACACGACCGACGACACGACCCTGACCCTCCTCGACGCGACCGGCGCCCAGATCGCCTTCAACGACGACAGCCCCGCTGGTGGCACCCTCGGGTCCATGATCAGCCACGTCACGACGCAGACCGGTTCGGTCTACCTCGTCGTCAAGGGCTTCCAGACCGGAACGCCTCTCTACGACCTGGTCGCCGTCGACATGACGCCTGCCGCCCCGCCCGCCCCCGACGCCGAGCTCGACAGCAGCTCCTTCGTCGACAAGGACGGTGACAACCGCGCCAGCATGGGTGACGAGATCGTCCTGACCTTCACCGAGGAAGTCTCGATCATTCAGCCCGCGATCTTCCCCGCTCCTCCGATCGACCCCTCCATGGAGTTCGACCTCCAGGTCGCTGGCGACACCTTCGGCCAGGGCGCGGTCATGCTGATCAACGGCAAGGACGTCACGATCACCCTCGGCATGGACCCGGTGATTCGCCTCTCGGGCACCTTCGACGCGGCGAACATGGTCGCTGGCAGCGCCTCGGGCGTTGACGTCTCGACGACGACGAGCCTCATGACCATGGCGAAGAGCACGGCTCCCGTCAGCAAGGTCATTGACCTCGACAGCAGCCTCACGACTGGCTTCTACGCCGACGCCAGCCTGGTCACCGCTCGCGGTTACCACACGGCGACGCTCCTCGACGACGGTCGCGTGCTCGTGATCGGTGGCCTGGAGAACGGCAGCAGCTTCGCCTACGAGAGCGAGATCCTCGACGCTGGTGCCTTCACCAACACGACGGACGCTAGCCTCGGTGGTAACGCCGGCGCCATGGCGGTTGTCGGCCCCAACGGCCCGACCTTCATTGGTCGCTACGACCACCGCGCGACCAAGCTCGCCAACGGTCAGGTCCTCGTCTCCGGTGGACGCGGCTTCGAGACCTTCGACGCTAACGGCGCGCCCGTTATCTCGGAGCTCACCTCGGCCTTCCTCTTCGACCCGACGGCGAACACCTTCGCTCCCGCCACGAACTTCATGACCTACCCCCGCCGTGGCCACTACGCGACGCTCATGCCTAACGGCAACGTGCTCTTCACCGGTGGCTTCAACAGCGCGATCTACCAAGGCCAGGGCGGCACGCTGCCTCTGACCGAGGTCTTCGACGCGGCGCAGGGCAGCTTCGCTCCCCTGACCGGCATGGACATGCAAATGCCCCGTGAGGCTGGCACCGCCCACCTCCTGGCCAACGGCAACGTCCTCCACGTCGGTGGTCACCTGACCGCGGCGACCCAGACGAACCCGACCGTCCAGCTCTTCATGGCCCCGGACTCGTCCGAGTTCGACATGGCTGCGGGTGGCGCGGCTGGCCCCGCTCTCGGTGAGAACCGTCGCTGGCACGCCGGCGCCGAGCTCAACGGCGAGATCTTCGTCCTCGGTGGCGACAGCGGCCAGGCGACTCTGACCTCGGTCGAGAAGCTGGACCCGACGACCATGACCTTCAGCAAGGTCGGTGACCTGACCTCGGCTCGCGCTCGCGCCCAAGCCGTCACGGTCCACGGAAACCTCCTCGTGATCGGTGGTATCGAGCTGGACTACACGGCCCAGTCGCTCACCAACGTCGCGACCGCTGAGCTCTACAACGTCGCGGCCAACGTGACCGAGAGCTACCAGCTCCAGAGCGAGCGCAACAACCACCAGGTCGTTGCTCTCACCGACGGCACCGTCCTCGTGATCGGTGGCTACGCCGGTGGCTCGACGTCGCTCTCGGGCCTCGACGGCACCGCGGTCGGCGCCTGCGAGCGCTTCGTTCGTCCCTAATCCTCCCCCAGGGATTTAGGACGCAGTGAAGGCGGCACCCGAGAGGGTGTCGCCTTTACTCATTGGTTGGGGGGTCTCTTCTTATGGGGGGGTCTGCGACCCCCCCAAACCCCCCTATCTTGGCGGATTGGCTTGGCGGGAGACGCTTGACCCGTCAGCGGACCGCCGTCGGTCGGCCCGCTGACAAGTCAGCGGACCGAGCCTCCGGCCGGTCCGCTGGGGTCAAGCTGTGGTTGTGTGAACGAGGGCGAGTCGGCTTCCGGTGGTTTCCAGCAGGCTCTGGGAGCGCGTTGCGGGCTTCGCCCTTGGCGGACACAGTGCGGCATGGGACTCGAACTCTATGCTGGCACGCTCAATCGCTACTGCTCTGGGGATTGGCTGACCGCGGGACAACAGGCAGCCCAGGCGGCTGGCCTGAACTGTACGATCGACTACGGACCAAGCGGCCCGCCTTGGATCGGAGCCCCCGCGGCGGCGGAGGCGGTCGCCGGATTCCGGCGTACCTTGAGCACTCGCTGGGGCGAACGATTCGAGTGCTTTAAGACGCCACCGACTTGGAACGAGAGCGAAGGCGCGCCCTATCACGTCGAGAAGCCTGACTACGACGGGGTTCGTTCCCTCGTCTTGCTCGCTGCCTATCTCGAGAGGCCAGCCCTGGTCCTCCCGGAGGACTACGAGTCCGACCCTGCCTACGACGAAGCCGGGCCGCAGGGCTACTACATGGGCAATATGGCCGTCTTGGAGTGCCACCTGTTTCTCCCTGGCGCGGCCAACTTCGTAGTCGTAGCGGACGACCCGCTCGGGGTCGAGCGCTTCATGACCTCGGTTGGGATCTTGCGAGGTGCCCTAGACGACCTGAACGCACGACTTTGGCAGGCCTCGGCGGAGGACCTAGAGGCCTGGCTAGCGAGAGGTCTGGTCTCCTTCGGATCGACCGACTCCTTTCTCGAGCTGGATCCCGAGACGGGTGGGCGCACCATCGTGGAGCAGCCGACGCGCGTTGAGGACAAGCTCCAACACAACGCTCAGTACGCCTTGGCCTGCTTCTACGCCGCAGCGGATTTCGCTTTGGTTCATGACCTTCCGGTCGTCGTGGATCAGTAGCCTGCCAGCCTCCTCCACTCCCTCACCACCCTCCTCGAGCATCCGGTAAGGTCGTGGGCCTCCACCAGGACCCGTCCCCTTGCACTACAGCGAGCGCCTCGGCGCCACGACTGATCCGACCCGCGCTGAGCCCTCCGTCGGGCTCATCGAGTCTGGAAGTGTGGCCAAGGGATACGAGATCGCCGACGCCATCGTCAAGGTCTCGCCGGTCGAGCTGCTCTGGGCCCGAACCGTCAGCCCGGGACACTTCGTGACCCTCTTCGCGGGGGACGTGGCCGAGACGGACTCCGCCCTGGAGAAGGGCCTCGAGGTCGGCGGCGCGCACGTGCTGGACTCGATCCTGATCCCCAACGTGCACCCGGACTTGGTCCCGGCGATCCGCGGGCCGCGCCCGGTCGAGATCAACGAGGCCCTGGGGATCGTGGAGTTCAGCTGCGTGGCGAGCGCGGTCCTGGCCGCCGACGCGGCGGTTAAGGCCGCCTACGTCGAGCTGGTCGAGGTTCGCCTGGCCATGCACCTGGGCGGGAAGGGCTTCTTCCTCCTGGCGGGCGAGACCGGAGACGTCGAGGAGGCCGTGGGCGTCGCGAGCGACCTCGGCCAGCGCCGAGGAACCCTCGTCGAGCGGGTCGTGATCCCGCGCGTCACCCCTGAGCTCCTCGAGCACCTTCGCTAACGAAGAGCGCTCCTTCGAGGATTCCCTCGGCCTACCCGCAGACCCGCCCACAACTCCGCCCGCCAGCTAGACTCTGGGCCACGCGGCCCAGGGGGCCTGGAGAGGTGCCTGCCATGGGCCACGACGACGACGATTACGACTACGACGAAGCTCAAGACGACGGCTACGGCTATCAGGAGCCCCAGGAGTCAGGCGGCGGCAGCAAGGTCGTCATGATCATCGTGATCCTCCTCGTCGTCCTCGGAGGATTCTGTGGCGTGGTCTCGATCATCGCTGCGATCGCGATCCCGAACCTCCTCGAGGCCCGCAAGCACGGGAACGAGGCGGCGGCGATCGGCGGGCTCAAGACCATCAGCAACGCTCAGACCCTCTATCGCGAAGGCGACGCCGACAGCAACGGGACCCTCGACTACGGAACCCTCGACGGCCTCGGCCAGGTCGGCTACATAGACCCCGTCCTGGGCGGAGGGGTCAAGCAAGGCTATGAGTTCCAGGTCGAGGTCAGCCTGAGCAACCCGCAGTTCGAGTGGTGGGCGATCGCGAGGCCCGCGGTTCCCGGCACGACCGGCGACCGCTACTTCTACACGGACCAAAGCGGGGTCATTTTCTACTCCGCAGACGAGCCGCCAGCCGGACCGATCGACACCAACAAGCCGCTCCCGCCCGGCCTCAATCCCGTCGGACGCTGACCCGATAGAGCCAACGCTCGGGGCTCAGCTCCTCGGTCTCGATTCGGACCCGCGGCAGGTAGCGCGGAATCAGCTCGCACTGAGTCGCGGTGTGGCCCGAGGGCGGGAGCGAGACGAAGCTCCCGCCGCCGGCGATCGCGAAGAGGAGCAAGAGCTGATCGGCCCCGTGCTCACCGACGGGGACCTCGGCCTCGAGGTAGCGGCGAGCCTCGGCGATCGCCTCGCTGGCCACGAGCTCGGCGCGCTTGCCCTTCTGGCCATAGGCGGTCACGACCTCCGTCGCGTGCTCGCTCTCGATCGTGATCAAGAGCGCGTTGCCCGGCCCCTGCGGGCGGGCCGGCCGAATCACCTGGCAGTCCTCCGGCCGGAGCTCCAGCGCTGCGCGGACCTCGGCCAGCTCACGCTCGGCGACGGCGTCGGGGAGCACGGAGAGGTAGACCTCGGCCCGGACCGACTTCAGGGACCCGCGCTCGCGGAGCTCGAAGGGCGTCAGCTGCTTCCCGCTGGGGCGGAGCCGGTAGTCGACGCGACCACCGCCCTTGGGGAAGAAGCCCGGGCGGACGAGCTCAGCTCGCGGCTCCGCTCCCAGGCGCGCGATCCAAGGGAAGTAGACCCGCTCCAGGAACTCGTAGGAGGGCGCGAGGGGGTTGTGGGTCCCTCCGCGGAGCCGAATCCGACTCGGGCCCGGGGCTTGGAGGAGGGCCGGCAGGATCGTCTGAGCGACGAGGGCCGTGCTTCCAGCCGTTCCCAGGTCGAGCTCGAGGTCTAGGGCCAAGAGGGCCTGGGGGCGAAAGCTGAGCTCGCTCGAGCCCAAGGTCGCGCCTTCGACCTCGGCCGCGCCGACCCGCGCCGCGGCTTGGACGCAGGTCACGTGCTGCGCGCGGAGGCCTGGACGCGAGCGACCCGCGCGGATCTTTCGAATCCGGATCGGAGTCTGAGTCAGGAGGGAGAGGGCCAGCGAGGTGCGCAGGACCTGGCCTCCGCCCTCGCCCATGCTCCCGTCGATCTCGATTCGCTCGCTCACTGCTCGCCTTCGCTCGCCCTAGGGGTGCGTGGGGTGATCCTAAGCTTGGCAAAGACCGCGCGGCCAAGCGGCACGCTGACCACGCGGGGGGAGCCGCCTTGGCTCCCCACCGCGCTGACGGGATCCAGCCCCGAGGCTGTCGCGTGCCACTCGCAGAGGACCGGTGTCCAAAGGCTGCTGGCGGTCCGGAGGTCGCCACGGCGGGGATTGACCGAGATCACGGAATACCGACCCCTTGCGGCTCAGGAAGGGCGCGGAAACACTCCTATGTGGTCCCAGGAGCTCCCATGAACCCGCGCTCGCCCGCGGGAACGCCAGCTGGCAACCCAGCCCAGGCGTCTTCCCATTCTTCGCTCCCAGCGACGACCCCTCTGCCTCGCTTTCGCCCCGGCCTCGCTGGCCTGGCACCGAGTCGCGGGACGCTCACGGCCCAAGCCGGCTGGGTCCGCCCGCGCTTTAGCGACGGGACCTTCGACGACTCGCTCCCCCTCGAGGATCACTTTCGCGAGCGCTTCCTAACCGGCGACCCGGCGCCGACTCAGCTGGCACTGATAGGAGAGCGAGGGAGCGGGTTGACCTCGACCCTGAGCTTCCTGCGTGGGCTCGTTCAGGAGAGCGAGTCCCACGTGGCCCTCAGCCTGGAGGGGCTCCTGAGTTCGCCCGCCGCGGGCTTGAGCGACCTCGAAGAAGGTCGCGGCGTGCTCTTCCTCGACACCTCAGTCACGCCGATCGCGCCCCGCGCCTGGCGCATGACCCGGGCCCTGTTCTCGGACGGGGTTCCAGGCCACCCAGGCTCGGCCGAGGTCCTCCGCCGGGCGCGCCTGGTCGTGGCGCGTCCAGGCGAGCGCGACGGCTCTCGCCGGGAGTGGCCGGGCGGACTCAGCAACCCCAGCCGGGCCTACCTCGCGCCCTGGGGCAGCGACGAACTCCTGGAGCTCCTCAGCTCACGCCCCGAGTATCGCGAGCGGAGGACGGAGATCTTCGCGGCCCTGAGCGCCCTCGACCCGGAGCTCCTGAAACGTCCCCGGACGACGATATGGCTGGTTGAGGCTGCCCTCCGGCTGGGCCCGGGCCAACCCATCGAGCTGATCTCGCTCCTCGATCAGATCTTGGCCGTCCTCGGGCCCTGGTCGCGGCGCGCCCTCTCGGGCCTGGAGCGAGGCTCCCTCGGTCCCGCAGGCCTCCAAGCCCTGATTTGCCGGCCCCCTGCGCCCTTGGAGGAGGCCGCGACGCTCTTCGAGATCCCGCGGGCACTCGCGCACGTCCTCCGCGATCCCGCTCACGACCTCGTCGAGCGGGCCGTGAAGCTGGGCTTCCTCCGGTCAGAGACCCTGGATTGGGCGCGCGAGCACCAGGCCCAGAGCCCTGGCCGCTCGCTGCTAGCGGTCCTCTTCGAGCTGGGCGTCCTCTCGCCGGGGAAGCTCTTGGCCCTCTCCGGCCAAGTCCAACCGGACCTCGGCTGCGGGAGCCGCGTCGAGACGCGCGCCCGCCTGGCGCTCCCTGGCCTCGAGCACCGCCTGGCAGCCCGCCACTGCGCGGCAGCCGTCTCACGGGGCGAGGCCCCGACCCGGATCGAGCCCGAGTGGCTGCCCTACCTTCGGACCGACCTCGGCCCCGAGGCTCAGCGCGCGCTGGTGGGCTGGCTGCGGGATCCCTCCTCGACTTGGGAGCCGCCGCTCCCGGCGCCGGCCAGCCCGCGGCGCCGCGCCCCGCGACCCCGCCACCTCCCCCGCGACGCGGCGGCCGCGACCCTGCTCTGGGTCAGCGGCGTGACGCCGCCCCTCGACGCCAAGGTCCGGGGTCTGGACCTCCGCTCGGCGAGCTTGGCGGGGCTCAGCTTCCCGGGCGTGGTCCTCCGTAGCTCCGACCTGTCCGGCGCGGACCTAGGGCAGGCTCGACTCGAGGGCTCGGACCTGACTCGAGCTCGCCTGCGAGGGACTCGTCTCCGCAACGCGGCGCTGGACGGCGCGGACCTCCAGCAGGCCGTCCTGATCCAAGCCGACCTCCGGCGCGCCAGCCTGCGCGGCGCGCGCTTCGAGGGGGCGCGCCTGACGCGCGTGGACCTCTCCCACGCGGTCCTGGAGGGCGCCCGCGCCGGCGGGACTTGGCTCCACGCTTGCCTCCTCTCAGGCGCTCGCCTCGAGCGGGCTGAGTTCGATCGGGCCCACCTCGTGGAGTGCGTCCTCGACGAGGCGCGCCTCGACTCGGCCTCGCTCCGCGGCGCGCGCCTGCTGCGTTTGGACCTCCGCCAGACGGGTCTCTCGAAGGTCGACCTCTCGGAGGCGACCCTGACCCGCTGCGCCCTAGCCCACCGCGAGCTGCGGGAGGTCTCGGCCCACCGCCTGCGCGTGAACCGCTGTGACCTCTCGGGCGTGGACTTCTACGGCGCCGACCTCCACCGGGCCAGCTTCCAAGACTGCTTCCTGCGGGGCGTTCGCCTCCGTCGGGCCGACCTCCGCGGGGTCGCCTTCCTCCGAGTCCGCTTCGGCGAGGCCGAGGGCGAGCGGCCGGCGGCGGACCTCCGCGACGCCGACCTCCGCGGCGCGAACCTCCTCGGGACGGACCTCAAGGGCGTCGATCTCCGGGGGGCTCGCCTCGACGACCGGCTGCGGAGCGTGGCGCGGCGCATGGGGGCGTGGCTCTAAGCAGCGGCGCCACTGTTCCACTCCCGCAGGCACTGGGTATGATCCGCCCCCAGGGGCCTATAGCTCAATCGGTTAGAGCTGGGGACTCATAATCCCTAGGTTCCGGGTTCGAGTCCTGGTGGGCCCATACGACTGAAAGCCGCTCTTTGAGCGGCTTTCGTTGTGTCTGGGGAGTTCGCGCTGCCGGGCCAGATCGAGGGGGGCGGGCGTCCGCTCTCAGCGCCAGGGCGGCGGCCTGCTTGGGCGGACGCAAGGAGCGGGTGTTGCGGTTCTTCGCATGGGGTGTTCACGTAAGAGTGCCCCCCCGGCGAAGCGATCGAGCGTGAACTCAACCCAGGACAGTCCAGCAGACATCGAGCCCTCGGAGGATTCCCTGAAGTCCTCGACGGACACTGTGTGGGACGTGGGCTCTCGCCAGACCTTCGACTCGATCGTGGAGCAGAGCCTCCTCTCGGAGAAAGCGGCGAAGGGGGCCCTCGAGCTCTACTCCGAGAGCACCTCCTCGCTCAGCTTCTCGCGCTTTCTCGTGGAGCGGGGCCTGCTGAGCGAGAGCCAGGCCGCGAGCCTCGAGCGCGTGGAGGCACCGGCCGCAGCACGAAAGGGGGAGATCGCTGCGGGCCAGGTGTTCTCTGGCTGCCGGATCGTGAAGAAGCTCGGTGAAGGCGGAATGGGGAGCGTCTACCTCGCCACCCGAGAGCGAGACGGGGCCGCGCTCGTGGTGAAGTTCTTGGCTCAGGCTCACGTGCAGAATCACTCCTGGCGAACTCGCTTCGCGCGAGAGGCGAGCGTGGCTCGCCAGATCGATCACCCGAACGTGGTCAAGGTCCACGGCGTCGCGGTCGTTGGTGAGCAGCCGCATATCGTGATGGAGCTCGTCTCGGGCGCGGACCTCGAAGAGCGACTTCGCGAAGGGCCGCTCCCCGCGGGAGAAGTTCTTCGGATCGGGCGAGACGTCGCTCGCGGTTTAGCTGCGGCCCACGCTCGGGGGGTCGTCCACCGCGACATCAAGCCAGGCAATGTTCGACTGACCGAAGCGGGTCAGGTCAAGATCCTCGACTTCGGGCTCGCGAAGGGGGTCGAGACCGACGACGGGGTCAGCCTAGCCGGCCAGGTCTTGGGGACGCCCTACTACATGGCTCCCGAGCAATGGGGTGATCACATGGTGGACGCCCGGACCGACGTGTTCGCCCTGGGGGCGACGCTCTATCACCTCCTGACGGGCCAGCCTCCCTATCCGGGCCGCCGCCCGATGAGCATTTGCCGGCGCGCCATGGAGGGGAAGTGCTCGCTGCCTTCGGCCCTCGTGGAGGGCGTCCCTGCCGGGCTGGAGCACGTGCTCTTGCGCATGCTGGCGGTTGACCGGCGCGCGCGCTACTCGACGGCGGCGGAGTGCGCCGAGGCTTTGGGGGACGTTCAGCAAGGGGTGCCCGTCAAGATTCCGAGTCTGACGGATCTCGGGAGCGGGCAGCTGATCCCCCTCGTGCCGGCCTCGGTCCACGTCCTGGGCCGCGGCGAGAGCTCAGACATAACACTCGACGATCAGAGCGTCTCGCGGACGCACGCTCGGATCGGAATCGGTCCGACCGGCTATCAGTTGGTCGACCTCGAGAGCAGCTACGGGACCTTCGTGAACGGTATGGCCGTCCGGGACGTGTTGCTCAAGTCTGGTGACGAGGTCCGCTGTGGTCAGCTCCAGTTTCGCTTCGAAGACGGAGGCCTGGCCGGCTCGAAGGCCGCTGAGCGTCAGCGGCGCGCCGCAGGCGAAGGTCAGGGCGAACTCCAAGTCACGACGCTGCCTGAGCCCTTCCTCGACTACCTGATCGAGACCAAGGACAAGCGAATCGTGATCGCACTCCTAGAGCGTCTCCCGCTTGAGACGATCGACCCTCGGCGAGCTGCAGTCCAGAGCTTCCTCAAGCGACACTTTGGAGGCGAACTGGCGGAGTCGGCGTCTGGCGCTCTGCGAGAGAAGCTCCTGCGGAAGCGGAAGCTCGCAGACAAACGCTTGTTCGAGATCACGTTCGAGAACCTAGGCCAGGACTGCGAAGCTTGGCTGACTTGGTGGGACGAGATCTACACGAGCTATCCCCCGCAGCTGGGACCGCAGCGCCTCCGGCCTCGGGTTCGACTTCGGCTCGTGAGCGACACCGCTCCCCGCAGCCTCGAGCTGACGGAGCGCCTGCGCACCACGATCGGGCGAGGCCCCGGCAACGACATCCAGCTCTCTGATCGCTCCCTATCACGTCGTCACGCGACTATTCTTCGTCTCCACCAACGGCTCATGATTCGAGACGAGGGGAGCCGGTTCGGAACTCGGCTCCACGGCAAGCCGCTCGCGAGCGCGTTCCTCAACCACGGAGACGAGGTTCGGCTCGGGCGAGTCCCCTTGGTTTGCGAAATCCAGGACTTGGGCGGAAGCCCTCCTCGGACTCAGCAGGGGCTCTACCTGGTGGACCCCGTCCTGTTCGGCGTGCTTTGCGACCTAGAGCACCCCTGCGTCGCGACGGCCTTGGTCGGGTTCCTGCAGTTCACTCAGGACCTGGACTGGGTCGATCGCCAGGCCGCGCGGCTCTTCGGGGAGAGCTCTGAGGTCCAAGCTTGCGCGCGGGCCGTCCGAGGGGCCTACGTCAACAACGCGCGGCGCGCGGCGGCTCTCGTCCCGCGGCTCGTGCCTGAGTTCGCGAAGATCGCGCCAGGCGAAGGCGGCGCGGCTTGGCGCGAGGCGCTCGCAGCTCTAGAGCTCGAAGCTCAGCTCCTTCCAGTCGGTTGGTTCCAGCCCTCGGCCTGAACCTGAAGCCGCCGGCCGCCTTCAGGGGCGGGTGCCTTCACCCTTCCAGTCGGGCTTCCAGCCAGGTCAGGATTCGCTCGCGGACTTGCTCGCGCTCGACCTCGTTCAGGAGCTCGTGGCGGCCTCCCGGCCACATCTCGAGCTCCTTATCCTCAGACGCGCAGCGCTCATACACAGCGCGGGTCGCGGCGGGGTCAGTGACCCCGTCGTCCTCGCCATGCATGAAGAGGAGGGGCAAGGTCAGGCGACCGGCGTCGGCGAGGGCTAGGGCGTATTGGTCGACGGACTCGGTGTACCAGCGCGCGGTCACGGAGTGGGTCACGAGGGGATCCTCTTCGTAGGCCCGGACCTGCTCGGGGTCCTTGCTGAGGAGGTTCGCGTCGAGGTCCGAGGGGAGCGAAGCGACGGGCACGACCTTCGAGAGAAAACGTCCCGCGCAGACCTTCCAGCCGGGGACGACGACCTTGAGCCCGAAGTAGGGGCTCGTGATCACGGCTCCCTTGAGCCCGCTCAGGCGTTGGGGTTGGGTCTGGAGCGCGCGGCCCACGACCAGGCCGCCCATGCTGTGCCCGATCAGGAAGCTGGGGCCCGCCGGCGCCTCGACGCCTTCCAGGAAGGCCAGGACGTCGGAGGTGTATTCGGCCCAGCGCCGGACGAAGACCCGCTTGCCCTCCGAGCGTCCGTGACCGCGCAGGTCGACAGCCGTCGAGCCGAAGCCGCGCTCGGCGAACCAGCGCATCGTCTCCAGGTAGCGACCGCTGTGCTCGGCCACGCCATGGACCCAGGCCAGGTGCGCCCGCGACTCGCCCGCTGGCAGGACGCGGCGCGCGAAGAGCGCGGTCCCGTCGCTGCTGGTCAGCTGGAGCTCTTCCTCGCGCAGGGCAGTCGTGGTCACGGTGGCCTCCTCTGAGGAGGTATCAGACCACCCGCGCGCTCAGAGAGCTAGGCGGCCCCCGCCACGAGCGAGATCCCACCCCCGCAGTGGGGACAGCACACCGCGCCGGCGACGGGTGCTGCGGGCGCCACGCTCGGCGAGGTGATCGCCGAGGCCGCCACGCCCATGCCCGGCCCGCTGGCCGCCTTGGCCTTCGCTGCTCGCTCAGCGCGCTTGCGCTCTTCGGCGGCGTTCTTGCGGTCGATCCCCTCCATGAAGCCGGCCGCCAGAATGCCGGCCGGGAGGCCGAACATCCCGATCCCGATCATGGCCACCAGGGCTCCCAGGACCTTGCCGAGGCTCGTGACGGGGTAGACGTCTCCGTAGCCGACGGTGCTGAGGGCGGCGGTGGCCCACCACATGGCCGCCGGAATGCTCTGGAAAGCGCCCGAGACCCTGTGCTGCGGCACGTCGTGCTCGACGTAATACATCAAGCTGCTCGAGATCATGAGGCAGAGGAACATCACGAAGAAGCTCAGGACGAGCTCCTCGCGCTTGTCGCGGAGGACCTGCTGGAAGAGGCGGATCGAGCGTGTGTAGCGGGCGACTTTGAGGAGCCGAAACACGCGCAGGAGGCGCAGCGCGCGCAGGAAGCGCATGTCGAAGGCCGCCAGGGCCGGGAGGAAGGTCGGCAAGATCGCGAACAGGTCGACCAACGCCATGGGCGAGATCATCCAGCGCAGGCGGGAGCCCGTCTCCTCGGCGTAGTCCGCCTCGCGAGCCTCGATCTCGTCGGGGTCACCCTGGAGTCTGGCCTCTTCGAGGCGTCGTAAGGTGACACGTGGACCCGCGGGCACGCACCACAGGCGGACCAAATACTCGGCGCCGAAGATCAGGACGCTCGTGACCTCGAAGATCCAAAAGGCCTGGTCGAACTCGACTCGCAGGGACTGAACCGTCTCGAGGGTCACCGCGACCACGTTCAGGAAGATCAGAATGATCAGGAACCAGTTGAGGACGATCGCGGTTCGAGTCCGGATCTTGTTCCCGTTCAGGACCTGCCAGCCGCGGTCCTGGAGCGCTTCGATTCGGCGGCGCTTCACGCCTATCCGGCGCGACGCGTGTGCTTGCTCGTTCCGATCTGGCGGCGGCGGAGGACCGCGCCCGGGCTGAGGTCGAGCATGGACTCTTGAGGCTCGAAGGTCGGGCGGAAGTGATAGCTCCCGCCGCGCGCCGAGAGGATCCGCGAGAGGGCGGCGCGAGGCGCGAAGTGTTGGTGGTAGGCGTTGGCGATCACGCCCTTGTTGAAGGTCAGCTCGCCGTGACGGACGCCGAAGTCCACGCTCAGGGTTCCGGTCCGCTCGTTCTGCTCGAGGTCGAGGAGGAGGCGGTGGAAGGTGACCTGCTGCGCGAAGCAGCCTGAGAGTTCGCCCTCGGCCCACTCGGTGAAGAGGCGGATCTCGCCGGTGTCGTCGGCGAGGAGCGCTGGGGCCTCCTCGACGTCCTCGAGGGCTTCAATGTCGAGGCGGAGGTTGCCGAGGAGGACTCGGTGCCCAGCGCGGAGCGGGGTCGCCTCGTGGATCCGGAGGCCGGCCACGAAGGTCCCGTTCAGGCTGGCGAGGTCGCGGATCGTGGGGAGGCCGTCCTTCCACTCGATCACCGCGTGGAAGCGGCTGCTCTCGGTGTCGTTGGAGACGAGGTCGTTGGTTCGGTGCCGACCGATCCGAAAGACCTGGCCAGCAGGGACTTCGTAGGAAGCCCGACCGATGTTGACGATCAGGGCCCGAAGGGTAGTGGGTGCGCTGCTCATGATGCCTCCCAGGACTTCCGGTCTATCGGCCCTCCCGAGCGCCTCTCTGTAGCCTCGTCCTAAGCCCTTCCGTTGCGGGGAAATGCGTGTCGTTTGCTCCGGGTTCGTTTCATTGCGTGAACCTGAATTCGTCCCATAATCGTCTCGCGATAGGACTTAGGGCCTGGCCTCCGCGATGCAGTAGGGGAAGGAAACCACTGGAACCGATCGTCGCGTCAAGCGACCATCCGCCAGGAGCAGACATGACCACTCGTTCTTCAAGCCTTCTTCCTCTTCTCCTAGGGGCCTTGCTCGCGATCCCCGCGACCGCCAACGCCCAGGACCTCGACTGGAAGAAGCTCGTCGAGGCCGGCCGCTACACCGAGGCCGCCGACAAGATCGAGGCCCACCTGGCCCTCGACAAGTACGACGCCAAGCTCAAGGCCTACATGCGAATGCAGGTCGAATACCTCCGGCGCGGGGCCAAGCCCAAGGTGCCCGGGAGCGAGATCATTCTCGTGCGCGGCGCCAAGAACGACCGCCTCTACCAAATGCCCAACGCCCAGGGCCGCAAGCGCAAGGACGGCCACAGCCAGCTTTGGACCGACACCTATCCCTCGGGCGGTCCTCGCCTGATGCTCCCCAACCGGATCCGTCACCTGCGGACTGCTTGGGACAAGCGGCTCCCCTACTACGACCGCTACTTCCGCGAGGCGACCGACCTCTTGGGCGGGAGCGGCGAGGACCTCCGCGAGCTCGACAAGATCATTGAGCACCACAAGGGCGGCGGACTCGGGACGAGCGCCAACAGCGTCAAGAGCGTCCTGATCTCGGCCTCGACCCGGCCCCTCTGGGCCTTCGGTCCTCCCTACTACATCATCAAGATCGCGCCGGAGCGCTGCATCTTCAATCACAAGGGCCTCTCGGGTGAATACGAGGTCTTGATCCCCTTCTTCATCCTCCCCCACGAGATCGTGGCTCGCGCCGACACCATGGACGAGGTCCTCAACCACCCCCTCTACAAGTCGAGCGAGCTCAAGGACCTCCCCTTCCGGGGCAGCGACTGGTCCGGTCCGAGCAACTGGGAGAAAATGGAGGCCAACGTCCGCGCAGGACGCACGCCCCTGCCTCTCGACGCCCCCGCCGTCGTCGACGACTCGATCAAGGGCACCGTCGAGCGGACCGGGAGCCGCGTCTACCTGGTGGTCGACGGCGAGCGCCGCCGGGTCAGTCCCTCCAGCACGGCGCGTGAGCTGCGCGCTCTGGCCGGCTCCGACCTCGAGGTTCGCGTCAAGGGCGACCTCAGCGCGTCGGCGATCAAGATCGACGAGCTCGTCTCGCCGACCTACGAGACCCTCAGCGGTCGCGTCTCGGGCGAGGACTTCCTCAGCCAGGGCGAGACCCTCGCAGTCCACGGGCCCTTCAAGCGCGCCCTGAGCAAGTTCGGCAACTCCACCAGCCTCGAGGGCTTCGTGTTCGCGGAGTCCGACGGAACCCGGTTCGCGGTCTTCCCCCGCAAGGTCAAGGCGGAGCTCAAGGAGAAGGTCACCCTTCGCCGCCCCATGAAGCGCGACTTCCCCGCCGGGACCGAGGTCACCCTCAGCTACGTCAGCAGCTCCGGCCGCTCGGCGATCGTCCGCACTGCGGACGGCTCCTATGGCTACGTCAGGGTGACTAAGCTCACCATCGGCGACAGCACCGGCCTGACCGGCGCGCTGAACGGCCAGTAGCCAGCAGCCCCAGCAATCAATCAATCGCCCTCAGGGCGAGCACGCAGAAGAGCGCGTAGGCGGTCGCCGGGGGGCGACTGCCTACGTGTCTGTACCCCCTCCCGCTCGCGGAGGGGCCCCCTGAGGTGCAGGCGGCTGGGGCCGGCGGAGTCGAACCGCTCTCCAGCGCCGCGCGAGGCTCTCCCTCCTGAGGAGGTCTCCGACTTGGTTCATGGACCTCGCGCGCGGCAGCAAGGAGCGCCGGTCTTGCGGAGAGCGGTAGGGGCGGCGATAGTGAGCCCTCCTCAGGAGGGATCCATGGGACAGACGAAGCTCTGCCACAACGGGCACATCATGGAGGCGAGTTGGGAGAGCTGCCCCTACTGCCCCAAGTCGGGTGGTGGAATGCCTGCCCCCCCGCCGGCTGGAGGCCACGCCATCCCGCCCACGCGTATGGCGGTGCCCGTCGCGGCGCCCGCGCCGGCTCCAATGCCAATGCCCATGCCGACGCCGACTCCGGCTGCGCGCCCCATGGCCGACGCCAAGAAGACTCGAATGGTCTTCGAGGACAAGAAGATGCCCGTCACGGGCTGGCTCGTGGCGCTGAACGGCAAATACAAGGGCGAGGATTTCCGAATCCGCGAGGGCAAGACGACCGTCGGCTCCGCCCCCAACAACGACGTCGTGCTGACCGAGGACTACATCTCGAGCAACCACGCCACGATCAAGTTCGTGGAGAAGGACGGGGAGCGGATCTACATCCTGACCGACCTCGACTCGAGCAACGGAACCTTCCTCAACGACTCCGAGGAGCCGATCGCGCGCGAGGAGTTGGTCGACAACGACACCGTGACCTTTGGCCAGACGCGCATGAAGTTCAAGTGTCTCTAGGCCAGAGCGCAGCACTCTCGCCGGCCCCCTACTAGCCGTATGAAGATCCGCGAAGACGTGGAGTTGGGCCAGCACTCCCACGTGGGAATGGCTCGGACCGAGAACCAAGACTTCTTCGGCTATTGGGAGTCCGACGACGATCGTGAGTTCGACCTCCGGGGCCGCTTGGCCGTGGTGTGCGACGGCATGGGTGGGCACTCGGGTGGCGAGATCGCCAGCCGGATGGCCGTCCAGGCGATCATCGACAACTACAAGGCCTGCGAAGCGGACAACATCTCCGAGGCCCTGCGCTATGCCATTGAGACGGCGAACCGAACCGTCTACGGCGAGGGCGTTCGGCTCAAGGAGCTGGCCGGAATGGGGACGACGGTCACGGCCCTCGTCCAGCGCCGCGAAATGGTCTACTTCGGACAAGTCGGCGACAGCCGGGCTTACTTGATCCGCGGCGGACAAATGAAGCAAATGACCAAGGATCACTCCTTGGTCCAGCAGCTCGTCGACGAGGGCCTCCTCGAAGAGAGCGAAATGGAGAACCACCCCGACAAGAACGTGATCCTGCGTTCGCTGGGCGTCAAGCCAGAGGTCGAGGTGGACGTCAGCCACATCCCGATCGCGCCGGGCGACGTGTTCTTGATCTGCTCGGACGGCCTGACGGGCTTGGTGAGCAACGACGACATCCTCAAGACCTTCCGCCTCGCCTCTCGCGAGGGCAAGTCTCTGCGAGCGATCTGCGAGCAGCTGATCGACATGGCCAACGCCGCGGGCGGGCACGACAACAGCACGGTTCAGCTCCTCAAGATCAATGACACCGCGACCTCGACCACGGACCAGACGCCCGAGGCCACGGTCACCCAGAGCTTCGACGAGGACGAGGTCCAGGCCTCGATCGAGAAGGCTCGCGCCGAGGCTGCGGCCCGCGCGGCCGCCGTGGCGGGGCCTCCGACGCCCAAGAAGTCGGACACGCCGGCCCTGGGCACGCCCTCGCTCTCTCCGAGCGAGGCGACGCTCCCCGCGACCAAGCCGGCGATGCCGATCCCCGAGCTCAGCGACGCCCCCAAGCGCGACTCCATGAACGGTGTCCTCTTGGGACTTGGTGTGGCGGTCGGGCTCTTGCTCGGCGGGGGTGGCGGCTACGCTCTCGCCCTGAGCGGGGCGAGCGACGCGGCCGAGGCAGCGGGGCTTCGCGCCGAGAGCTCCATCGACGCGGCGGCGAAGGGCAGATATCGCAAGGCTGCCAAGCGTCTCCAAGCTGAGGGTGAGGCGGCCCAGAAGGCCGGCCGCCATGAGGAGGCGCGCGCCAAGTTCGAGGCGGCCGCCGAGGTGGCAGCCCTCGCCGGGGGCGGCGAATGATCGGCCAACAGGTCGGTGACTATCGGGTCGTGTCGCAGCTCGGTGAGGGCGGCATGGGCATGGTCTATAAGGCCGAGCACGCGACCCTCGGCCAAGTCGTGGCGGTCAAGTCGCTGCACCCCTCGCTGCTGGGAAACCAGGCCGCCAAGGACCGCTTCGTCCGTGAGGCTCAGGCTCTCGCGCGCCTCAATCACCCCAACATCATTGGGCTCCTGAACTTCATAAGCGACGACCAAGGCTGCTTCATCGTCATGGAGTATGCGGAGGGCGAGGACCTCGAGCACAAGCTGGAGCGCATGGGTTTGATCCCGCCGCCGCAGTGCTTGCCCTGGTTCATGGAGGCCTGCCGTGGGCTGAACTATGCGCACCAGCAGGGGATCATTCACCGCGACATAAAGCCCAGCAACATCATCGTTCACCCTGCGGGGACGACGAAGCTCCTCGACTTCGGGACCGCGAAGCTGGTGGACGCCCAGCGCCTGACCCAGCAAGGCATGACCTTGGGGACGGTGATCTACATGTCGAAGGAGCAGCTCCTCGGCAAGCCCCTCGACGCGGCCTCGGACGTCTACAGCTTGGGCGTGACGCTCTACGAGTGTGTGACCAGCCACCTGCCCTTCTATGACGAGGAGGAGCGGAAGCTGGTCGTCAAGATCGCCAAGGAGGATCCGATTCCTCCGCGCCAGCACTATCCGGGGATCTCGCCTCAGCTCGAGGCGATCATTCTCAAGGCCATGGCTAAGGATCCCAAGCAGCGCTACGCCAGCGCGCTCGACTTCGAGCAGGCCTTGGCTGGCTTGCCCGAGGCCGGCGGCGGTGTCGCCTCGGTCGCGACGGCACCGGGCTACGCGACCCCGACGGTCAATCCCGCTGCTCCCATGACGGCGACGCCCCTCACGGCGCCGGCGCCGGCTCCAGCCGCTGCAGGTCAGCCCATCAACTTCGGCGAGCTCCTGTTCACGCCTCTCTTCCTGGCGGGGATCGCCGCGGACATCGTGGCCATAGGCGGCGGCATGCCGCTGATCGCCTTTGCGCCTGCCGGCAGCACCCTCCGCGTGGTCGGAATGGTGGTGTTCTGCCTCGCGAGCCTCCTGGGCGTGGTCCTCATGGGCCTCGGCTTCGCGAAATACAAGGCGGCTCAAGGTGGCGGCGTCCCAGCCCCGGCTCCCATGCCTCCAGCTGCCCACGTCCCGACGCCCGCGACGCCACAGCCCGCACCGCTGCCTCAGGCTCCCCCGCTCCCGGCGCCCTTGCCCCCGACCCCGGCCGTGCCTCGGGCGCCCATGCCTGCGCCGGCGCCGGCTTCCTTCAACCCGGGTGGGACGCTCAACATCAACTCGGCCAACGCAGCTCAGCAGGCCTACGCGGCGCCCTCCCCGCCCAAGGCTGCCTTGCCCCAGGGTGCGAGCGCGGTCCTCCAGGTGATCGACGGCAACGACAAGGGCAAGCAGGTTGCGGTTCCGAGCCAAGGCTCGGTCTCCATCGGCCGCGCGCCGACCTGCACGATCCCCCTCAGCGACCCAGGCGTCTCAGGCCACCACGCCTCGATCGGCTTCGAGGGCGCCCAGCTCATCGTGTTCGACGCGGGCAGCCGCAACGGCGTGTTCCTGAACAACCAGAAGGTCACCAAGCACCCCCTCAAGTCCGGCGACCTGGTCGTCATTGGCTCGACCCGGATCTTGATCAACATGGGGTGATCGGAGGCTGGCCGTGGGGGTTGATCCCCCCCGACCGTCGCCTACAATTCGGCCTTCACCCAGGGGATATAGCTCAGCTGGGAGAGCGATACGTTCGCAACGTATAGGTCAGGGGTTCGAGTCCCCTTATCTCCATTGAAGTAAGGGCCGCCAGCGCAAGCAGTTGCACTGGCGGCTCTCTTCGTTCCGGAGCGCTCGGCGCTAGTTCCTCAGAGGGGAATGCGTGCTCTCAAGACCGCCGGAGTCCGTTGGAGCCGTTCACGCGCTCGGGGCGGCGTGTTCCAGTCAGCAAGACCTCCGGTTGCCCGGCTCCCTCGCCCTAACTAACCTCCCTCCGTGGACACCCGCCCCGACTCCAGCTCTGCCTTCGGAGGTAGCCGGCCCCTCCTCCCTCAGGCGGCGCCGACGGGAGGGACTCGGCTCGGGCCCTACACGATTCAGCGCGAGCTGGGGCGCGGTGGAATGGGCGTCGTGCTGGAGGCGATCCACGACGCGGGGGCTCGGGTCGCGATCAAGGTCCTGACCAACGCCGGGGGGAGCGGGAGCCATGGGGCGAAGCGCTTTCAGCGTGAGATTCAGGCCCTGGCCAAGCTGCAGCACCCGCACATTGTGGGCTTCCATAACGCGGGCGCGGGACCGCCGGCCTGGCTGGCCATGGAGTTCGTCGAGGGCGGCGACCTCGAGGAGCGGCTGCGCGCGGGACGCCTGTCCTATGAGGACAGCGCACGGATCGTGGCGGAGGTCAGCGAGGGGATCGCCTACGCTCACGCCCAGGGCACGATCCACCGCGACCTGAAGCCAGCAAACGTGCTCCTGCGCGCGGCGGACGGCGCGGCCCTCGTGACGGACTTCGGGCTGGCCCGCGACCTCGACGCCTCGCGCTTTACTCAGAGCGGGAGCATGGTCGGGACCCTCTCCTACATGGCCCCCGAGCAGGCCCGGGGCGAGAAGGTCCTCCCGCCCTGCGACGTGTGGGCCATTGGCGCGATCCTCTACGTGTGCCTGACCGGCGAGACACCCTTCGCTGGCGAGTCCTCCTTGGCCATGGCAGCAGCCCTCGACCGTGGCCGCTTCGATCGGCCACGCAAGCTCGACGCCAAGGTCCCGCCTGACCTGGAGTCGGTGTGCCTGAGCTGCCTCCGACGAGACCCCAACGACCGACCGACAGCTCAAGAGGTCGCTGAAGCCCTCCGCGCTAGGGCACCCCTCCAACCCCTCCCGGCAGAACCTAGCCCTGTCCTCCCCCTGCTCCTGCTCGGAGTCGTGGTCGTCTTTTCTGTCGCGGGAGGACTCCTGCTCTTTCGGAGCGCCAGCGAACCTCAGGGGGGACCGGGGGCGACAGCCACGAGCGCCAGCCCCCGGGTGAGCGCCAGCGCCTCGGCCTCGACGCGACCCAGTCTCGTCGCCGCCCCCGCCCCCTGGAATCGCGTCGGGGAGCTGCGCTGGACCCTCGCCGAGGGTGAGGCTCCCAGGCTGCGTGAGCCTGCCCTCTGGATCGACGCCCAGCGGCCAGCTCCCCTCCAGCCAGCGCGAGAGGCAACGAGAGGCGCCAAGGTCGCTGGCTTCGAGGGCCAAGCCACTGCCCTGGGCGAGGGGAGAGTTCGCGTCCTCTATCCACCTAGAGCTTGGAGGGTCCAGGCTGGGGACTCTGGGAGCTACTTCCTGGAGGGAGAGTTCGGTCTCGACCTCGTCCTGCAAGACATTACCGAGGCGGGCCCGCGCGGAGCCTCCCTGCGAGCCGCGAACGACATGGGAGAGGTCAGCGTCAGCGTGGGGACCGGGCTTTGGGACCAGGCCCAGCTCCGAATGGAGCTCCGCGAAGTCAAACCCGTGGACGGACGCACATTCAGCGTCAGACTCGGTGTAGGCGGCGAAGCCAGCGGGCGACGGGCGCTTCACTTCGCAGGGCGGGCTGGGCGAATCAGGGCCAGCGGCTCCCTGAAGCGCGAGGTGTATCGCACCAGCAGCGAGTGGCAGGAGCTGGTCTTCGCGCCGGGCGCAGCTGAGGGAGCGCGCGTTCTCCTCGCGGGGAAGGTCCTGGCGCTGCTCGAACCCCCCAACCGCGCTCCAGCAGGCCCCGGTGCTGTTCGCCTCCTCCTCAGCGAGAACCACCTCGCTTGGCGCGGGATCGAGGTCAGCGGAGTCCCCCTGCGCTGCGACCTCCCGGCGCTTGCGTTCAGCGGCGTCGAGGGAGCGAGCCAAGTCGGCCTCGCCTTTCGCTGGGAGGAGAGCAACCCAGCCGGAGGGCCCCTGGTCGGGCTCACGGACTCCAGCGGGAGCGAGGGCTACTGGCTCGAACTCGCGGGGGAAGTCCTCGTGCTCAAGCGAAGCGCGCGAGTCCTGGGGAAGGCGCGCCTGCCTCGCGCGGCGCGCTCGGGCGAGCGGGGCTGGCTTGCGCTGAGTCGAGAAGGGACAAAGCTGCTGGCTAGCGCAGGCCTCGGGGACGAGCGAGTCGAACTGCGCGTCGTGGATCCGCTCCCGACTCCCGCTTGGCCGCTCCAGGGTTGCTACGGCTCATCGGGGCCCGCGCTGAGCTGCGATTCGGCAGAGGTCAGCGCGCTGCCCATGGACCCAGCGCGAGACGCAGAGGAGCGAGCCCTGCGGGGAGGGCAGAGCCTGGGAGACAGCCCTCACGAGGTCTGGCGCCAGGCAGCCCTGGAGTTAGCCCAGGTCTCCTTCGCCGAGTGGGCTCTCGAGCGCTACGTCGGCCCCAGCGCTCGCGCGGCGCGACAGGCCCAGGCGCGAGAGATCGCAGCTCGCCTGGAGAGCGCGGCCGCCAACCTAAGCCCCGCGGCTTCCCTCGACGCGCGGGCGCGGGCAGTCCTGGCTCGGATCGTGGCGGCCGACGCCCCCGGAGCAGAGCGCACGGCCTCGGCCCTGATCCGCAGCGCAGGGCGAGCGGCCAAGGGGCGAGCTGTCTTGGACCAGCTGTGGTTCGACCTCCGCGGCGAGCCTTGTGTCGTGAACGCGGTCGTCAAAGGCTACCTGTCCATTAAGGACGTGCCTGTGCGAGAGGCCGCGCTTCGGGCGGCGCTGGTCGTGGCCCCCGAGCGCAAAGCCGACGTCCTCCATGCGCTGGCGGTCAACGTCAAGCACCGCACTCCGCGCCCGAGCGCCAAGACCCCAGAGGGGAAGGCCGCGATCGAGGGCGGCCTCGAGCTCTTGAGCCAGGCCCGCATGGCCGGGTTCAAGGACACCTACGAACTGGACGCCGTCGAGGCCGACTACCTGATGCAGCTCGGGCGACTCGAAGACGCCTTGGCCCAGTGGAAGCGAGTCTGCGTCGCCAAGAACGGGTGGTGGGCTTGGCAGCAGCGCGCTCGCTGCCTCGAGGCCCTGGGGCGAGCGCCCGAGGCCCTCGAGGCTGCCTTGGGCTGCCTGGCCGCTTCGCGCAGCCGGGGCTCGAGCCACCAGCTCGTGGCGCGCCTCCTGCGGAAGGTCGACGCCCAAGCGCGACCAGGCCTGATCGCCGTCACCCTCCAGGCCATGGGGAGCGTCCTCAAGCGCGACGACCTCATGCAGCAAGCCCTCGAGCTCGCCAACCAAGCGCGCGGGATCCGGGGCGAGGAGGGCGACCTCGCGGCCTACGTCCAAGCCTGCGCCGGCGGGGGGTCACCCACGAACTCGACACGACCGAGCGCGCTCCTGGCCCGCGCTCGCGCCGACGTCTCGGCATTTGGAGCCGACCTCGTCGCCCGGGCCCGCGAGCGCGAGCTCGTCTTGACCCTGATGCGCCTCGACCCCGTCTTGGATCCCTTGCTCCGATGAGCAACTGGACGCGGGTCGCTGAGGAAGACGCGGCGGACCTCGAAGCGCTGGTCGGGCAGCTCGTGGAGCTCTCGGGCGTCCTAGCCCGGAGCAAGATCCCTACGCTGCGCGGCGTCGACGTCGCGGACGATCGCGACCTCGCAGGCCAGCGCGTCGTGGCGCGGGGGACCCTGACTCGACATGAGGTCGCTCCTCTCCCTCCTGGAGCCCCGATCTCAGCGGGGCGCGGACCTGGGGTCTACTACTCGCTCCGCGGGCCCAGCGGAGGGTTGGCTCGGGCAGAGCTTTCGAGTCACGAGAGCAGCTCCGGCGGCGACGTCACGTAGGGACGATTAAGGCGCTCGAGGAGACCTGAGACCGACGCCTCGGCCCCTCGCACCTTGGTATGCTCTCGCCCCGAGTCGGGGGAGGGGTCCGCCTGTGGAAGGCTTCGTCCAGCACGTCGTGCTCGTCGTGACGGTATTGCTCTTCGTGGCCTCGGCCGTGGCGGCAGCCGTCAAGCGAGTTCGCTTGCCATACACGGTGGCGCTCGTGATCACGGGCGCGCTCCTGGCAGCCTCCGGGCGCTGGCTCGCGGGCCAGGGGCACCTCGACCCCACGATCCTGGAGGGTGTCCAGCTCAAGCCGGGGGTCGTGCTCTACGTCCTGCTCCCGATCCTGCTCTACGAGGCGGCCTTCAACCTCGACTCGCGGCGCCTGCTCCAGAACCTGTTCCCGATCACGGTCCTGGCGGTGCCGGCGGTGATCATTTCCACGGCCGTGGTCGGGCTGATCCTCTACCTCTTCGGCGACGTCCCCCACGCTCGGACCCTGACCGCAGCCGTCCTCTTTGGCGCCATGGTGTCCACTACGGACGCTGTGGCCGTGGTCGCGATCTTCCGTGAGATCGGAGCCCCCAAGCGGCTGAACACCCTGGTCGAGGGCGAGGCCCTCTTCAACAGCGGCACCGCCCTAGTCGTGTTCATTATCGTGGCCTCGATCCTCTTGGCCCCTCCCGGAGTCGAGCAGAGCGTCGGGAGCCTGATCTGGCAGGCGCTGAGCTCCTTCGGCCTGATGGCCCTGGGCGGGCTGGCCGTGGGGGTCGGGGTCGGCTTCGTCGTGGCTCAGATCATCAGCCGCGTCGAAGAGGACGCCCTGATCGAGATCACCCTCTGTACGGTCTCGGCCTTCGGAGCCTTCCTCTTAGGCGGCTACCTCGGGGTCTCCGACGTCATGGCCGTGATCGGCGCTGGCCTGACCGTGGGCAACTACGGGCGGACCAAGTTCTCGCCCGCGGTCCTAGGGCCCCTCGAGCACTACTGGCACTACCTGGCCTTCGTCGCCAACTCGATCATCTTCCTCCTGGTCGGGTTCAGCCTGCGGGCCCAGGGCCTCTTGGACTACGCCGGCGCGATCGGCGTCGCGATCGTGGCGATCCTGATCGCCCGAGCCGTCGGGATCTATCCCCTGATCGCCCTCGTGAACCGCTTCCTGCCCGAGCCAATCGACGTGCGCTACCAGACGATCATGTGGTGGGGCGGGATCCGCGGCGCCCTGGTCTTGGTGATGGCGCTCGGGCTCTCGAGCTTCGACGCCCAGGTCCTGGCGAACCTCGGCGGCTCGGTGACCTCTGAGGGCTGGCTCCAGTGGCTGGAGTTCAAGTCCTACGTCCTGCACCTCGCGTTCGGGATCGTGTTCTTCACGATCTTGGTCAACGCCGCCACGATCAAGCCCTGGGTCAACGTGATGGGCCTCGCGGGCTACACCCCCAGCGAGCGCTTCGAGGCCACCAGCAGCCGACTCCTGGCCAAGCGGAACGCCCGCGAGCGACTCCTGCAGCTCCGCCGGGCGGGAGTGATCGCGGCCGACGACTACGCGCTCTTGGTCGATCGCTACGTCCTCAGCGAGGGCCTCCTGCGCAAGGAGCTGAGCGACCTCCGCGCGGGCGAGGACCCCTTCACGCCAGACGACGAGCGGCGGGCCCTCCTCCGCCACGGCCTAGGCGGCGAGAAGGCCTACCTCCGAGAGCTCTACGAGCGCGGTGACATTCGTGAAGACGTCATGAAAGACCTTCACATCATGCTCGAGAACCAGCGCGATCGCCTCGGCCAAGGGCTCGAGGCCGACGAGGCGGCGCTGGCTGCCCTCGGCGGAGCCCGCGCCTCGGATCGTCTCCTCGCGACACTCGCCCGAGTCCTGGGCTCGAGCCGCCTGGCGTCGCGTGCCCGCGGGCGGACGACCGAGCGCCTGTTCCAGGCTGCGCGCGCTCGCCTGAGCGCCATCGAGCAGGCCTGCATCGACCTCGAGGAGATCGAGCGGGCCCAGGGCGTCTCCAAGGCCAGCTTCGACGCCGTGCGGGCCTTCTATGAAGCCCAGCGGGCGGGGATTCGCGAGCAGATCGACTCCCTCAGCCAGACCTTCGCCGAATACGCCGCCGAGGCCCAGCAGGCCCTGACCGAGCGCTATTGCCTCCACCACGAGGAGGAGACCCTCCGCCGCCTCGGCGAGCGCGGCCGCGTCTCGGAGAAAGTCGCCGACGACGCCCTCCGCGAGGTCCGGGCCGAGATCCGCAAGCTCCGCTCGCGAGCGCGACCGCAGTCCCTCGTGCGCCCGGCCGAGCTCGTGCGGCGGATCAGCTTCTTCACGGACCTCGGCGACGCCGAGGTCGACGAGGTCGCCCGGCTCCTGGTCCCGATCGCCTTCGTCGCGGGCGAGGTCGTGATCAGCCAAGGCGATCCGGCCGACGGGATGTACCTCGTGGCCCGCGGCTCGGTCGAGGTCGTGGCCGAGGAGGAGGGCAAGGAGCGCGTCCTGGCGACCCTCGAGGCAGGCGACTTCTTCGGCGAGATCGGCCTCTTGAGCTCCCAGCCGCGGAACGCGACCGTGCGGGCGCGCGAGGCCTGCGCGCTCCTCAAGCTTCGCCGTAGGGACCTGAACCTCGTCAATCGCGAGCACCCCCACGTCCGCGAGGTCCTCAAGAACGCCTACCGGAGCCGAGTCCTCTCGACGGTCCTGGCCCGGGTCCCGCTCTTCCGCGGCCTCGAGGCTGAGGACCGCGACCTGATCAGCGAGGCTATGCGGAGCCGCTCCTTCCGCCGAGGAAAAGTCGTCCAGCGACGAGGAGACCTGGCCCAGGAGCTGATCGTGGTGATCCAGGGTCAGCTCAGCGTCGACCGACCCCAGTCCCCGCCGCGGACCCTGGGCGAGGGCGAGTCCCACGGCGCCGTCGCGCTCTGCCTCCCGCGCCTGGCCGAGGCTCGGGTCGTAGCCGAGACCGACGCCGAGGCCCTCTGCCTGGCGCACCTCGACTTCCTCCACCTCCTCGATCAGCACCCCGAGCTGCGGGCCAAGCTCGCCGAGCGCGTCGAGCGAGACCTCGGGAGCCCGCTCCCCCTCTCGTCCTCGGTCGTGAGCTAACGCAGGGCGTCAGGGCTCCACCGCCCGATCTGCGAAGCGACAAGGCTTAGCTCGGCACCCGATTCGCGAAGCGATGAGCATGAACTTACGCCTCGCCCTGCTCCTGGTCGCTCCCCTCCTAGCCTCGAGCGGCTGCTACGTCCTCAGTGATCCGCTCCGGGCGGAGTCTCGTTCGGGCCCCTTTCCATACACCCACGTCAGGACAACGGCCAAGGGCCTCGCGGCTCGGGTCTGTCCCGAGGTCCGGGCGCCGCGACCCTTCAGGCGCAAAGACCTCTTCCCCGACATGACCCTAGCCATAGCCCTCGTGGAGCTGCCCTTCAGCTTCGTCTTCGACACGGCCTTGCTCCCCTACACCGGGATCCGAGCCCTGCAAGCCCTGCCAAGCGCCGTAGCGACCCGGGCGCCCGAGAATTCGCCGCGCTAGTAGCGGTGGGCGACCTCGTCGGGTCCCTTGGCGAGGAGCGGATCCCCCCGGTGGCCCACGCGGCGCTCGCCGCTCTCGTTAGCCTGCCAGAGCTGTCCGCTGTTCACGTCTAGGCAGGTCAGCCACTGCCCGCCGCAGGCGTAGGTGTCGATCCCGATCGCGTGCCCGAGGTCGAGGATCCTCCCGTCGATCTGCGCCGAGTGCCCGCAGATCAAAGTCTTGCCCGACCCGTGAGGTCCCTGGCCTGGGTCGAGGCGCGTGTAGCGCAGCATGTGCGGGTCCTGCTCGCCGAGGCCGCGGCTGGGGTGGGCGTTGGCGTGGACGAAGAGGTGGCCCTCGGTCTCGTAGCTAGGCTCGCAGGCGGCGAGGAAGCTGCGGTCCTCGCTCGGGAACTCCAGGTAGCGCTGGGAGTCGAGCCCGTAGCTGTCCAGAGCTCGCCGGCCGAAGCTCCGCAGGTAGAGGTCGTCGGGCCCGGTGAGGGCGCAGAGGAACTGCTCGTCGTGGTTGCCCATGAGCGGGATCAGGGTCGTGGCTCGGCCGAGTCGGCGGAGCGCCGCCAGGACCCCGCGCACGTCGTGGCCCTTGTTGACGTAGTCACCCAGGGTCACGACGACGTCTGCAGGGCTGGGCGCGACCGCCTCCAGGAGGGCCTCGAGGGCGCGGGCGCAGCCGTGGACGTCACCTATGGCGAGGAGGCGCATGTGCGGATTGGACTCCAAGCCGCGGCAGGAGTCACGGCCTAGGCGGCGTGCTGAAGCAGGGAAACGCAGAAAGTTGCAAACCTGCGGGCGAGCTGAGCGTCTCTACGCACATGCAGCTGACCGCTCCCACTTCACCTGAGCTGGCCACAGAGGTCGAGCGCTGCCCCCTCTGCCACGACGCGCTCCGGGCCCCAGCCATGCATGTCTTGCGGTGTCGGAGCTGCGAGACCCTCCACCACCAGACCTGCCTCCGTGAGTTCGCAGGCTGCGGGACCATAGGCTGCGAGAGCCGGGCCAGCCAGCCAGGAGCCGAGCCCAAGGCCAAGGCTCGCGTCCGAGCGACTCCCCGCGAGGGGCAGGTCAAGTCGCGGGCCGAGGTCCGAGGGGGATCGGGCTGGCTCGTGGGGTCCTTGATCTTGGCGTGGCTGAGCGTCCCCATGTTCTGGCTCTTCGGTCTCCTCGTCTCCCTGGGCGCAGGGGCGCTCCTCGCCAAGCAAGGGCGCAAGAGGAAGGCGGTCCTGAGCCTCCTCCTGACGCCCCTCGTCGCCCTCCCGCTGATCAACGTCCTCTTCGCCACCGGCACCTACTGGGGCGGGACCGCCGAGCTGAGAGGAGTCGGCCTCCCGGGGCCGAACTATCGCTCCCTCGACCCCGTCGTCCGCTGCTCGAGGAGGAGCTCAGGCTGCCTCGTCGACGGGAGCGAGGTCCTGACCCAGACCCCGCACAACCTGGCCCTGCGCGCCTGGGGAGCACTCTGCGGACCCATGCCTGGCGCTTACGACGGGCCCCTCCCCACCCTCGAGGAGGCGCTGACCTTCGTTCGCGAAGAGGGCCTGGTCGTCTCCCAGCAGGAGCTCGAGGCAGGCCAGATCCAAGTCGGCGCTCGGCGGGTCGAGGCTGACCTAGAGGGCCTCGACCTGCCGCGGCATTTCGCGCAAGTCGGGCACCTCGAGGTTCAGTCGCTCTGGTTCGCCCTCTATCAGGAGTGGGCCTTGATCGTGGTCGGGAGCGAGCACGTCCTCTTGATCGACCTCGAGTCGGGCCGGGTCGCCAACCGCTGGTGGGCTCGGGTCGATCCCGAGCGCGACGGCCCCGCAGAGGCCCGCCGCCGCTGAGCTACTCGCCGGAGCGCTTGAGGCCACCCAGGAAGGGCATTCGCTCTTTGACCTGAGCTCGGAGCTCCTCCTCCAAGCGCGCCTCGAGCTCGGGCCGAGCGTCGATGAGGTTGGTCTTCTCCAGCGGGTCTTCCTCGAGATCGAAGAGCCAGCGGATCCCCGTCGGGCGATCCACGATCAGCTTGTGACGGAAGTTCACCAGCACGCCGAGGGTGTCGTAGTGGGTCTTGAGGAGGAGCGTCCGCTTCCAGTAGCGATCGCGAAGCGCAGCGTCCTCGGTGGACCCTTCCCAGATCGGGAGCAGGCTCCGGCCCTCGAGGGGGCGCTCGAGGTCGTCGAGCTCGGCGCCTGCCAGCTCGACCAAGGTCGGGAGGAAGTCGATCTGCGCCACGGGGAGGTCGCTCACGACGCCGGCCTTCACGCCCGGCCCGTGCACGATCCAGGGGACGCGCAGGCTCTGCTCGTAGAGGTGGCTGACGTAGTAGGTGTGCTCGTGCTCGTACCACTGGCAGCCGTGGTCGGAGACGATCGAGATCAGGGTCTCGTCGAGGACGCCCTTGGCCTTCAGCGCGTCCACGATCCGCTTGATCTGCGTGTCCATGCGGGTGATCTGCTGGTAGTAGCGCGCCAGGCGCGGGACCTTGACGCCCGCCACGTAGGCGTCCTCCCCGACCCAGCTCATGCCGTCTGGATAGCCGAGCTCCGCGGCGCGCTCGGGCGTGACCTTCTTCCAGGGGAAGTGGGTGTCGCCCATGTGCTCGGTCACGAAGAAGCTCTTGCCCGGCTCGACCTGCTCAATGAAGCGCACGATCCGGTCGACGCGCTTGTCCCCTCGGGTCACGCCGCGCTTGCGCTCCTTCGAGTTGAGGGTCGCGCGGAACTCAGGCTCGTAGAGGAGCCCGCGGTCTTCCTTGGGGACGAACAAGTCGAGGTAGGGGCGGACGTCTGGGTAGCAGTAGCGCTCGATCCCGACCGCCCGCAGCAGCTTGTGAAGGTTCCCGTAGCGGGTGTAGCGGTCGCCGAAGGGGAGACTGGAGTCGAACTCCTGGACGCTCAGCGTTCGCCCGGCGTGGATCATGAACCAGCCGTCCCAGGTGCTCGGGTAGGCGGCGTAGGCTCGTGTGAAGCGCGCGCCCCCCTTAGCGAGGGCGTCCATGGCCGGCGTCGCGGACTTGCCCTTGAGGCTGGGGCGCAGGCCGTAGGCCGTGATCGAGGTCGGCGTCACGCCCTCCAGGGTCAGGAGGACGACGTTCGGAAAGCGTCGCGCGCGGACTTCGTCCTTGACCACGAAGCGGTCGAGGGGGAGCGCGACCTCCTCGAGGGGGGGGATCCCAGCCCCCTGGACCTTGGCGTCGAAGTCGTCTGGGTCGCTCCCGCGCAGGAGCGAAGAGTAGCCGTCGCGGTCGAAGTCAAGGAGCCAAGCCAGGAAGCGCCGCTCGAACTTGTGGCGCTTGCTGAACTCGACGCAGCGGGTGTGGACGTTGCGGGGGATCCCCTCCCAGCCCCAGAGCGGCCAGCTGGCGAAGGCGATCAAGCCCAGGCCGAGGACCAAGGCCGGGAGGCCTAGCCACTTGCCGAGGCGACGGCGGGCCCCGCCTATGGCAATGAAGAGCGCCCCCGCGCCGAGGAGCGAGACGGCGGCCCGGGTGGCCGGGAACTGGCCCGACTTCATCATGCCGCGCCAGTCCTCGAACTCCCACCAGGCGTCCATGTCGTAGCCCAGGCGGACCAAGCCGTAGAGGAGTCCGCCCGTCACGAGGGCGTAGAGGGGGAAGGTCACCGCGCGGAAGCGCCACGCGCGGACCAGGCGAATCAAGGGGTAGACCGGAAAGGCCAACACGGTGAACAGGAGGCGGCCGGCTTCGCTCCAGCTCTGAGTCCCGACGCAGTCCTCGTCGAGGTCGCGCTCGAGGAGGGCGGCGGTCGCGAACATCAGCGGGAACAGGCAGGCGAAGAGGCAGCCGATCACGCCGACCACGAAGAACACGTTGGCCTCGCCGCGGATCTCGCGGCTGACCTTGGCCATCCAGGGGACCGTGGCTACGAAGGTCAGGCCCGCGGTCGCAAGAAGACACCTACGCAGGAGCGCAGGCCAGCGGTCCTGGTGTTCTCCGGCGGCGGTCAGGCGGAAGGCTGCCTGGAAGACTAGGGCCAGGCTCGCGGCCAAGCTGCCGAAGAGGAGGCTCGTCGAGTAGAGGACTCGGTTCGCGATCTCGAGCTCGCCCGCCGCGAAGAACTGGACGTAGTCGAACTTCCCGTTCCGGGTGAAGTCCCAGAGCTTCTCGTGCTCGCCGACCGCGACCCAGGCGATGGCGATCACGCCTAAGGCGTAGAGGAGGGGAGCCGCGTAGACCCAAGGGTCTCGCTCGGGCGTGGCGCTGCGGGCGCGGAGCTCGGCGCGTCCCTCCTCGACCCGGCAGAGGGCCCCGACCGCGCAGAGCGCGAGCACGACGCTCAGGAAGAGCCAGTCTGCGAGGCCGGTGTCGTTGACCAGGAGCGCGCCCTCGGCGCTCCTGGAGTAGCGGAGCGTGAACCCCGCCAATAGTGTCGCGAGAAGACCTCCACCGGCCAAGAGGCGCCGCGAGAGGCGCCCTCGGGCCCCCCACCAGTGGCCAGCGGCCAAGGCCGCGACCAAGGCCCCCAGGCCTATGGAGCCCCAGGCGTAGGTCCCGAACCACTGATCCAGGTGCGCTAGGAAGGGGACGTCCTTGGACTCGAGGAGCTTGGAGAGGCTGCTGCGCATGAAGGCGCGGTAGAGCATCAGCCCGCCCCAGCTCCCGACGAACACAGCCCAGATCACGGCCGCCGCGTGCCAAGAGACTCGCTCGGAGCCGCGGACCAAGCTCCCCCAGAGCCAGCGGATCCAACCCTCCTGAGAGCGATCGGGCCCGGGCGGGAGCGGCCAAACCACGAGCCCAGCCTCGCGCAGGACGTCAAGCGCGACGCTCTTGGCCGCGCCCTTCACGACGCCGCCCGGATCGCTCGGGAGCTTGGCGAGACCTCCCTGGGCCTCGTGGTCCGCGCTGGGCACCGGCCCTAGGGGGGGGGCGCCGGCCTCCTCGTCTGGCCGGCTCGGCGGATTCGCAACCACGCTCGGCGTTGCGACCTCGGCTGGGGAGGGAACCTCTTCGTAGAGGTCCTCCGCCTCGCCTTCGGAGGGCAGCTCTTGACCTTGGCTCGCTGACATCGGCGCATTGTGGTCGAGAGCTGGGCTCGCGTCGACGCCCAGGTGGGCGCCAAGCGAAAGAGGCCCAAACCCCCCTCAATCAGGTCCTCGCCTGTCGCAGGGGCCGGAGGCGGACCTCGGAGAGGGCTCGCTCGATCCGGGCCCGAGTCGCTCCCCTTGACTGGAACCCTGGCCGCTGTCACAACGAGGCCCATGGACCTAGACGCCAAAGCCTTCGACTCTCTCTCAGCCAAGACCCTCCAGCGGATCTTGAGCGCGATCGACGATCAGATTGACCCAGACGTCGTGGAGGCGGTCCCCTCGATGGGCGTGGTGACCCTCGACTTCCAGGGCACGCGGCGAAACTGGGTCGTCAACAGCCAGAGCGCTGCCGGACAAATCTGGCTCGCGGCTGAGCAAAGAGCGTGGCACTTCTCGCACGAGGGCGACGACCCTGAAGAGCCGAAGTGGGTCGCGCCCAAGACCGGCGAGGAGCTCTTCGCGACGCTCTCCGGGCTCCTCAAAGACCACGCCGGCGTAGCGCTCAGCTTCTAGCCGTTACTCCGCGGGCGGCGTCCACATCAGGCGGAAGCCGACCTTCAGGTCTCGCTCTTCCCAAGCCACGGGCTCGCCGAGCTCGACGCTGAGGTCCTCGGTGGGGGTTGAGAAGTCGCCGCCGAAGCGGGCCGAGCGGCCTGCGTTCTTGCCGCCCACCCACTCGGCTGCGTTCCCGAACAGGTCGAAGGCACCTTGCGGGCCTGCGCCTCCACGAATCGTCCCGACAGGACATAGGCCGCCGAGGGCGCCGCCGGCGTTGACCGTGGCCGCGTCGGCAGGGCCGCCACCCCAGGGGTAGCGGTTGCCTTGCGGCCCCTCGACCGCCGCCCGGAGCGCGCCGTGGTCGGCGACCGCGAAGGAGCCTCCGACGAACTTGGCGAAGCTGATGGCTCCGTAGAAGGAGACGCCCGTGGCGGGGAAGGCGCCTTCGCCCTCCTCGGCGTCGGCCGAGGTCTCGGTCCAGCCGAGGGGGGTGTAGTCGTATTCCTCAGGCGCGCGAGGGTCCACGGCCCCGCGGCCGGCCTTGCGGGACGCGAGGAAGCTCCCGTATTCCCTCCGCGTGACCTCGGTTCGCCAGAGATAGGTCGGCTGGCGCTCGGTCAGCTCGACGTCTTCGCCCTTGGGTTGCAGGTAGGGGCCGCCGCGGAGGAAGACCGTCCGCTCGCCGAGGAGTCGAGCCAAGGCGGCCTCGTCCTTGCGGCTGGCGCGCTGGTAGGCGTCGTCGGCCTGAGCGGGGAACCCAGCCGCGAGGAGGTCGTTGCCGAGCTGCTTCCAGGCGGCGAGGTCGACCTGGTCGTCGCAGCGGGCGAGGTCGTAGGTGATCAGGACTCCGGCCCGGGTCCCCTCAGAGCGAACGTAGAGCTCTCCGAGGGAGTCGCGGGCTGCGATCAGGCTCTCGCTCTTCTCTGAGGCGTCGCCGGGGAGGAGGGCCGATCGCGCCGCCAGGGCTCGCTCCTCTACGAGCTCGAGCTCTCGGATCGCGCCTCGCAGCTCAGCCGTGTCTTTGAGGGACTTGAGCGCCAGGAGCACGTCGGCCCGAGCCGCGGCGAAGTCGGGGAGCTCCGCTCGGCTGCTGAGCTGCGTCGCTCGCGAGAGAGCGGCTCGACCCGCGTCGGCCTCTTGAGGGAGGGTCAGGGCGTAGGCGCCGCCCAGGGCGCCCGCTACGAGGACGAGGGTGATCCCGAACCCGAGCCAGCCGCCGCTCTTCTTGGGCGCAGCCACGGTCGGATCGCGGTGGCGGTCGAGGGCCGTGACGCGAGACGAAGGCGCGCGATAGGTCTTGCGCGGCTTGGACTCCTCCTCCTCCTCCTCGACCCACTCCTCGTCGTCGGCGAGCTCCTCCTCCGGCTCTTCGGTGGCGATCGGGGGCGGAGGCGCGGTCGCCTCAGGCGGGGGCGGCGGGGCGAGGGGCTCGAGCTCGGCCGCGGGAGGAGCCATGGTCTGAGCGAGTTGCTCTGGGCGGACCAGCTCCTGGGGCTGAGCCGTGACATCTCGGCGTCCCCGAATCACGGGCGAGGCCGCGAACTGAGGCTGCCCGAGTGGTTGTCCAGCGGCGACGCGGTCGAGGTCGGCTTGGAGGCTCTGGACGTTGGGGTAGCGCTGCTCTTCGTTGGGCGTCAGGAGCCTGAGCAGGACCTGCTGGAAGGGCTGGGAAATCGGCGGGTCGACGGCCCAAGGGCGATCGGGGCCGGCGGGGCGATCCGCGGGGGTCGGGCGGCAGGCAGCGGTCGAGAGGATCGCGCCCAGGCTGTAGAGGTCGTCGCGGGCGTCGAGTCCGCGCTCGGCCGAGCCCATGATCAGGGAGGGTGAGGCGTAGAGAAGGAGGCCCAAGCGTCCGCCGGGACGACTCCCATAGGTGGGCCCGTCGAGGAGCGCGCCCGAGACGCCGAAGTCTGAGAGGTAGGTCCGCTGGTCGAGGATCGAGATCGCTAGGGGGGAAAGTCCACCGTGGACGACGCCGAGGCCGTGGACGACGCCGAGGGTCCCGGCCAGGCTCTGGGCTAGGGCCAGGAGGGTGCCTTGCTCGAGGGCCCCTCCCTCGATCATGGCGCTGAGCGGCGTCAGGTCGAGGTCGAGGGTCGCGGCGTAGAGCCAGCCGAAGTCCTCGTCTGCTTCGTCGACCTTGAGGATCGAGGGGTGGGGCGGGTCGAGGCCGACGTTGCTGCGCTCGACGAAGCGCTCGGTTCGGAGCTTGTCGTGACCGCTGCCGGGCGGGATTACGCGGACGGAGGCCTTGGCGCCGCTGGGTTGACTGGCCTGCCAGATCTGGCCGCTGAGGTCGCTGGCGCGGCGAGTCACGAGCTCCCAGGGCCCGACCATAGCCCCCTCGGAGAAGGTGAAGGCCTGGGGCCCGGCGGCCTCCATGGCTGCTTCTGCGACGGCCTTGGCCTCGGCTATGGCCGCGGGTTGGGCGAGGCCGAAGGCCTGGACGAGGTCCCACAGCGGCCGAGGGTCGCTCTGGCGGAGGCGGAGGGGGTAGCTGAGGCGGGGCCCGGGGGCTGCGCCGAGGAGAATCAGGTTCTCGGCGAAGGCGAGCTCGGTCTCCGAGATCATGGGGCCGAGTTTAGCCCGAATCTGGGGTGAGAGTCGCTCAGCCGGAGGCCCGTTGACAGGGGGAGAGCAGCCCTCACCATGTGCCTTCGCGAGGAGCCATGTGGGCTTGCGAGGAAGACGGAGAACGCATGTCCGAGATCACTTACGCAGAGCTCCAGGGGCTGATCGCCAACCAAGAGGTTCAGGGGAGTCGGGTCGAAGTCACCTTTCGCTGCCCGAAGACGGGGGTCACTCAGACCAGCACGGCGGGGATCCAGCGCGGGCGGGACCTGAGCAACGTCGCCATGAGCGCCATGAAGCAGAACCTCTGGCGGAGCCTCCGCAACGGGATCATGCGGGCGATCTCAGGCCTCCTCGGCCGAGGAATGCTCGGCCAAGTCGGGCGTCAGGTCAGCAACGAGGTCGTGCGAAACGCGGGCCAGGGCGCGCGATACACGGGCGCCGACGTCGAGGCCGCGGTCGTGGCGGCCTTCCTCCGGGTCCAGAATCAGTTCCGCCGCGAGGGCTCGGGCTGGGTGGCTGCCCACGGCCAGGTCAGTCCAGAGGAGGTCGACACCGGCTTCCACGCCCAGCTGCGCGGAGCCCCGGTTCAGGAGCGATACGACCAGGGCGTCCTGGCTCGAGTCATGGTCGAGCTGGCCAAGGGCGACGGCGAGCTCTCGGGCGAGGAGCAGAGCATGGTCGCGGCCTTCGTGGATCCCAGCCTCGGGACGATCGATCAGCTGGCGACGCGGCCCCCACTGAGCAACGTCGAGCTGAGCGAGACGAGCGCGGCTGCCCGCGACACGATCTTGATGCTCGGCTGGGCCCTGGCCTTGAGCGACAAGACGCTGGCTCCCAGCGAGGCCGCGCGCCTCGAGAGCCTCGCGAGCGGGTTCGGGATCGCAGCGGATCGAGCTGCGACGCTCAAGGGTTACGCCCAGGCCTTCCTCGTCGACCAAGCCCTCGACGTGGCCTACCGGAGCGGCGCCCGCGACGCGGCCGCGCACCAAGAGGCCATGCAGATCGCGGCCGCGATCGGCCTCGACTCCGAGTCGGCCGAGCGCGCCGACGTCCGCTACCGCAAGGCCCGTGGGATCGTTTAGTCCACCAAAGACAGGCTCCCGCCGCGGCGGTCGAGGACCTCGAGCGCTTGGCGTTCGGGGTCTTCTTCTTTGACTTGCCCGACCGTGGCGTCGCCGTAGACGACGTTTCGGGCGAGGCCGCTCCCGTGATCCCTGGCCGACTTGTCGGCGGCCAAGACCGTGGTCGAGACCATGCCTGTGTTCAGCGAGCGGCGGGACCAGGCGAAGCTGAGCTCAATGCTGTCTTCGAGGGTCGGGGCCAGAGCTGGAGCCACGATCGGGCTCAGCTCGGGCGTAGGGTTCCGGCGCCCGCTCCAGTCCCAGTCGCGCGAATCGGCAGGAAAGGAGCCGGGATAGGCTCGATCGTCGCCGTTGAGTGGGCAGATCAGGATCTCGGGCCGGTCCGCGTAGCCGTAGTAGAAGAGGGAGCCAATGGCGCGCGAGGCGTGGTCAGTGGTCTTGTCCCCGTCGTAGTCGTGGTGGCCGAGGACGTGGGGGAGAAAGCGCTTGTCGTCGGCGTACTGAATCGCGCCCAGGCCGACCTGGCGGAGGTTGTTGACGCAGTTCGTGCTGCGGGCCGCGGCCGAAGCCCGCTGGAGGACTGCGTAGCCGAGGCTCGCGCTGATCCCTGCCGTGGCCAAGAAGGCGAGCGTGCAGCCTAGGGCTCGTCCAAGGGGGACTCCATCCTCTTCGGGGTCTCGCTCTTGGTCATCCATCCTGGGCTTCGATTCGGTTCCAGAACTCGCGGAGGTCGAGGTAGGGGTTGCGCGAGACGAGCTCGCGGGGGGAGCGCCGATACCAGTCGCGCGGGAGGTGGCCGGCGTAGCGCTGAGACGCGAAGCGAGCGCCGATCAGGATCACGACGCCGGCGTCGGTGGGGGTTCGGATCACGCGACCCGCGCTCTGGATGACCTTGTTCATGCCAGGGAAGAGGAAGGCGTATTCGAAGCCCTTGCCGGCTGTGCGCTCGTAGTAGTCCTGCATCAGGCTGCGCTCGTAGCTCACGCCCGGGAGCCCGGGCCCGACCACGATCGCGCCCACACAGGCCTCGCCCGGGTAGTCGACGCCCTCGGTGAAGATCCCGCCTTGGACCACGAAGAGCACGACGGGCGGCTCGCCGCGGAGGGGGCCGTCTCGGAGTCTCTCGAGGACTTTTACGCGGTCCTCGCCGGGCATTGAGCGCTGCTGGCGCAGGACCTCGTAGCCCGGGAGGACCTCGAAGCGGTCATGGAGGCGCTCGAGGTAGGCGAAGGAGGGGCAGCACACGAGGTAGTTCCCGGCTCGCGAGGCGACGACGGCGCGGATCGCGTCCTCCACGATGGGGAGGTCCTGCTCGCGGTTCTTGTAGGTCGTGCGGGGGAGGTCGAGGACCAGGACCTCGCGCCGCTTGGGGTCGAAGGGCGAGCGGAAGGCCTCGACGTGGGCGTCCTCGCCGAGGCCGAGCACGTCGCGATAGAAGCTCAGCGGCTCGAGGGTCGCCGAGATCGCGACCGCACCCCCGCAGGAGCGGAAGCGCTTGCCCAGCTGGCGGCTGGGGTCCTTGCAGAGGACCTGGAGGATCCCGCCCTCGGGCGCGCGCCAGATCACGCTGAACTCCTCGCCCCCGAGCTCAGCCACGCCGGTAAAGCGCGCCACGAGCCGGCTGGCAGCGGTGACAGGGTCTGGCTCGCGGCCCCCTTTGGCCTTGCCCTCGGCGAACCAGGCCACCGAGAGCTCACCCAGCTCGTCGCGGAGGGCCTCGAAGAAGGCGAGGTCGATCTCGACCTCGCGCTCGTCGGCTAGGGGGGCTCCGCTGAGCTGAGGCGAGGGGACGCGGGGGGTCGGGATCCGATCCGAGGTCGGGCGGGCCTTGGGCGCGCGGCGAGAGGCGGGGCGAGCCGCTGCGGCTGGGTCCGCGAAGAGGAGCATGTTCTCGGGAGGGGGCTCGGCGACCTCGACGGGCTCGACCTCTGGAGTCGGGGCCTCGCCGCGCCCGAGCTGGCCGAGGTAGTCCAGGAGCTTGCGGATCAAGCCGCGCGCTCGGCGCTGGACCGGGTGCTCGGCTCCGACCAAGCCCTGGTCGAGTCGTCGGAGGACTTCGCAGCGGATCTCTGGCGAGTAGTAGCCGCGGGCGCGCTCGTAGAGGTTGTGAGCCTCGTCCACGACCAAGACCACGTCCGTGGGCTCGCGCTCGACGAACATTCGCTTGAGCGAGGCGCCGGGGTCGAAGGCGTAGTTGTAGTCACCGATCACGACGTCGACCTCGTCGCTGAGGTCGAGGGCGGCTTCGAAGGGGCAGAACTCGTGAGCTCGAGCCTCCTCCTCGATCCGACCGAGGCTGGCGACGGGGAGCTTGCGGAGGCGCTCGAAGGCTCCGGTTTCGTGGAGCTTGTTGGTGTAGTTGCGCGCGTAGCGGCAGGCGTCCTCGTGGCAGTGAACGACGTCGTTGAGGCAGGCCTTCTCGCGCGCTGTCAGGACGACGCTCGTGACTGGCGTACCGCGCTCGACCATTTTCTCGAGGGTGTCCGCGAAGATCTGCTGCTGAGTGGTCTTGCTCGTGGCGACGAACACGCGCCCACCCAGCTCCCAGGCGCGCCGGAGCGCCGGGACCAGGCTGGCGGCTGTCTTGCCAATCCCGGGCGGGGCCGAGACCAGCGCTCGCTTGGGTCCGGCCAGGCCCTTGGCTATGGCGTCGGAGAGGGCGTCTTGGTGGGGACGTCGCTTCGGGTGCGGAAACTTGATCGAGTCCATGGCCGCCTGGCGGCGGGCGCGCTGGGCGTCGGCCACGAGGTGGAGCTCGGTCAGGGCGTCGAGGCGGGCCTCGACGTGGGCTTGGCAGGCTTCGCGGGTGTAGTCGAGGAGGAGGGTCCGGGTGGCCTTGCTCGGGAGCGCGATCATGTAGAGGTGGAGCGCGATCTCAGGCGCCCCTTCGCCGAACTCGAGGCCGCTGCTGCCTGCCTCGAGGAGGTAGCGATAGAGCTGGAGCTGGCGCGTGTAGGCCGGGTAGTCCGCGGGGGTGATCTCGGCCAGCTCGGCCTCGGACACGAGGACCGTCTTGACCTCCTCGATCACGGTCCGCCCCTCGGGGTCGGTGTAGATCCCGTCGATACGTCCGGAGACGACGATCTGCCACTCGCCGCGGCGCGTCTCATAGCGGACGCTCCGCTCGCGGCGGTAGCTCCCGATCTCCTCTTCGCGCGCGCCTTGGTGATCTTCGTGGGCCTGCTGGCCCATCAGCGCCCGCCGCTTGAGCGAGACCGGGGCCGGTCCCGCGAAGCGGTAGTCGTCCTCCTCGGCCAGGTCGCGGACCGAGAGGGAGAGAGTGCGTTTAGTGGCGTCGAAGCGGATCAACCGCGGGGCGGCCTACTCGGCCGCGAGGAAGGGGTAGCGGTAGTCGACGGGCGGCGCGAAGGTCTCCTTGATCGAGCGCGCGCTGGCCCAGCGCATGAGGTTCTGCGGGGCCCCGGCCTTGTCGTTGGTGCCAGACGCGCGCGCCCCCCCGAAGGGCTGCTGCCCGACCACGGCACCGGTCGGCTTGTCGTTGATATAGAAGTTGCCCGCGCTCTGGACGAGGGCCCGCTCGGCTTCCTCGACCGCGTGGCGGCAGCCCGCGAAGACCGCGCCAGTTAGGGCGTAGGGGCCGGTCTGGTCACAGATCACGAGCGTCTGGGCCCACTCGGCGTCGGGGTAGACGTAGATCGTCAGGACGGGGCCGAAGATCTCCTCGCTCATGGTGCGGTAATCGGGCTTCTTGGCCTGGATCACCGTCGGCTGAATGAACCAGCCTGTCGAGCGATCGCACTCGCCGCCCAGGATCACCTCGGCGTCCGGGCTCTCCTTGGCTCCTTGAATGAAGCCCGAGATCTTCTCGAAGGCCCGCTCGTCGATCACCGAGTTGACGAAGTTGCGGAAATCGAGGGGGGTCCCCATTTTGATCGTTGCCAGGTCGCGCTCGAGGCCGGCTTTGATCTCGTCCCAAAGCGACGCTGGAATGTAGGCGCGGCTGGCGGCCGAGCACTTCTGACCCTGATACTCGAAGGCGCCGCGGACCAGGGCCGTGATCACCGCCGGCGCGTCCGCGCTGGGGTGGACCATGACGAAGTCCTTGCCGCCGGTCTCGCCCACGATGCGAGGGTAGGACTTGTAGTTGGCGATGTTCTGACCCACGGTCTTATAGAGGTGCTGGAAGGTCGCGGTGCTGCCGGTGAAGTGGATCCCGGCCAGGTCGGGGCTAGCCAGGGCCGCGTCGCCGACGGGGACGGGGTCCTCGGCCAGGACCATGTTGATCACGCCCTTGGGCAGGCCGGCGGCCTCGAAGAGCTCGACGATCACTTGGGCCGAGTAGATCTGAGTCGGGGAGGGCTTCCAGACGCAGACGTTGCCCATCAGCGCTGGCGCGGCGCAGAGGTTGGCGCAAATCGAGGTAAAGTTGAAGGGCGTGATCGCGAACACGAAGCCCTCGAGGCCACGGAGCTCGGTCCGGTTCCACATGCTGTTGGGGGAGCGGGGCGGCTGCTCGGCGTAGAGGTCGCGCGCGTAGTGGGCGTTGAAGCGGAAGAAGTCGATCAGCTCGCAGGCGGCGTCGATCTCGGCTTGGAAGGCGTTCTTGGACTGGCCGAGCATCGTGGCGGCGTTGATTCGCTGGCGGAAGGGGCCTGCTAGGAGCTCGCTCGCGCGGCGAAAGACCGAGGCGCGTTGGAACCAAGGGAGCGCGGCCCACTCAGCGCGCGCAGCGAGGGCGGCGTCGATGGCGGCCTGAGTCTCCTTCGCGCCTCCCGAGTGGTAGTGGCCGAGCACGAGGCTGTGATCGAAGGGAGCTCGGATCTCCTTGAGGTCGCCGGTCTTGACCGCCTCGCCGTTGATCCACATTGGGATCTCGACGGGGTTCGCGATCATTTCGGCGAGGGTGGCCTTGAGCTCGGCGCGCTCGGGCGAACCCGGCGCGAAGCTCATGACGGGCTCGTTCATGGGCAATGGAAGGCTCGGAATCGAGTTGCTCACCAGGTCCTCCAAGGGAGTAGGGGTCAGGCCGCGAGCGGCGAGGCGCGTAGGTTACCGCCCCAGGCCGGTGGGGGGGAGGTCGGAGAGGGTGGGGCTTGGCCTGGGGGGGCTGGCGCGGCCTAGAGCTGGCGTCGGGAGGGGCGCGGGGGGGAGCCCAGCGTCCTAGAGAGGCCGCGATTCTGATCCACCTGACAGGGGGGGCGCCGCCCTCAGTAGCAACACATGAATGAGGGCCGAGGTCGAATCCTCGCCTGGCGCGGTTGGCGCTCTCTCTCGAGAGAGTTTGCAGGTTCCGTGTTCTGGGAGCCCCTGATTCCCTTTGTGATAGCTCAATGGAAGAGCAACGGGCCGTTAACCCGTCGGTTGAAGGTTCAACTCCTTCTCACTGACCCACTCTGGTGATCGTTCGAGAGAACGAAGAGGTTCGAATCCTCTCTCTAAGGGATCGCTCCCTCGTCGCGCATTACGCCTGCTGACGACCACCTTCGGGGGGTCTGAGGCGCTGCTCAGCGCGCGGTCTTGTGGATCGAATCGTGCCTCGGTCGCCCGTGGTCCCCGCCCAAGCTCAGTGCTCCGTGTGAGTCCCCTCTCGACCCGAAGGTAAGGGGGCCACGCGTCACTCGGCCGCACGCGGCAGCCACGTCAGCTTCCGAGGCTCCTCGAGCCCCACCGCGCGCACGCTTGGCGCGAGGCGGAGGCGACGGAGCGCTCCCGCCCCTTCAACGCTGCCCTTGGCAGCCCACCTCGACTCACTCCCACCCAAGGAGGATCTCCATGCTGCAGCGCATTCGTATCGGCCGTCATGAGCGGGGGTTCCTGCACCGGACCACCCACGGCGCCCGTCAGAGCGAGTATCTCTCGTTCCTGACCCCCGGCGTGCATTGGATCTGGGGCTTCGGCCGTCAGGTCCACACTGTGTCTCTCGAGGACGCGCTGGAGGTCGACTCCAAGAGCCTCGCGACCTACCTCGAGGACCCCGCGGTTCGCGAGCAGATCCTGATCGCCGACGTCGCCGACGACGAGCGGGCGCTGGTCTGGGTCGACGGCCGCGTTCACGCCCTGATCGGGCCTGGGCGCCGCGCGTTCTGGACGGGCCTGCACGCGATTCGCCTCGAGGTGTTCACCCTAGAGGAGCTGCAGTTCCGCCACCCCCTCCTGGACCGGATCACGGGCCTCGACAGCGCGGGGCTGCTTCAGGTCATTCAAGTCCCCGCGGGACACCGTGGCCTGCTCTACGCCGACAACGCGTTTCAGTCCGAGCTGACGCCGGGTCGCTACGCGTTCTGGACCGGCGTCTCGCGGATCCGGGTCGAGAGCGTTGACCTGCGTGAGCAGACGGTCTCGGTCGCGGGTCAGGAGATGCTGACGGCTGACAAGGTCAGCCTGCGGCTGACCCTGACGGCGGCCTACACCGTCAGCGACGCTCGCCTCTCGGTCGAGGCGACCACGGGGCTGGCGGCGTCTGTCTACCGCGACCTGCAGCTCACGCTGCGGCGGGCGGTCGGGACCCGAACCCTGGACGAGCTCCTGAGCGACAAGGCCTCGCTGAGCGGCGAGATCCGTCAGGCCGTCCTCCCTCGGGCGGGCGAACTGGGAGTTCGCTGGGGCGAGATCGGTGTCCGGGACGTGATCCTGCCGGGCGACATGAAGTCGCTCCTGAACCAGGTCATCGAGGCCGAGAAGCGCGCCAAGGCGAACCTGATCGCTCGGCGTGAGGAGACCGCGGCGACGCGGAGCCTCCTGAACACGGCGCGGCTGATCGAGAGCTCGCCGACCCTCCTCCGGCTCAAGGAGCTGGAGGCGGCTGAGCGGATCGCGGGCTCCATCGACTCGGTTCAGGTCGTTGGAGGGGGAGTTTCGGACGTGATCCGGCAGCTCCTGCCTGGCCAGCAGGCCGGGTAGAGCCTGACGCCCAGCCACGAAGAGCCGCGCTGCACGCAGCGCGGCTCTTCGTCTTGGTTGGGGAGCCTCTGAAACAGCGTTGGCGCCTAAGCGATCCCTCGCTAGGCTTAGCGGCCGATCCGGAGATCCATGCCTGCACCACCCACAGACTCTCGGCCCTGGCTGCGACGCCTGCGACGCCTCGGCGAGCTAGCCCTCGCGGGGGCGGCCGTGTTCCTGACCGTCGCCAACTCCGCGACCCCGGAGATCCGGCGGGAGTCCGTCGTGCGCGAGCAAGAGGGGCCCCTCCGAATGCGGCTGGACAAGCGGGTCTACACGGACCTGCCCTTCGCGGTCGAGCTCCCGACCGGGACGTACCGGACCCTGACGCTATATCGTCTTTCGGGGACGAAGCGCAAGCGGGTGCTCCTGATTAGCTCCGGTGACGAGCGCCTGAGCGGGGATCCACTCCGAGTTCCTCTCTTGCACCCCACGGCTGAGGGAGAGGCGACTCGGGCCGCGAGTTATCTCCTCGTGGTCACAGATGCCAAGAGCGGAATCCACGAGCTGCGCTTCGACATCGTCGACCGCGAGGTGGCCGAGGACGGGACGAGCGAGATCGTGACCGCCGCGCCTGAGGACGAGGGCAAGAGCAAGAAGCGCAAAAAGCGACGAGATCGCTCGCAGGAGGAGACCGAGTGAGGCGCGCCTTCCTGCTCTTGGTGCTCGCGCTGGGTCTGACGGGCTGTACCAAGCCCCTCAGCTACTACGCCCCCACGGTCGAGGTCGTGACGGTCTGGCCTCGTGATCAGAGGCCGGAGGAGCTGCGGACCCGCGGCGGGATCGCCGGGCTCTTGCTTCCCCTCGTGCCCCTCGTGCCCTATGGCTCACGCGAGAGCCAGACCTTTCAGGAGCAGATCCTGACGGACGGGATCGTGGGTCACCTGGCGCGGACGAACGCTTTCCGTCAGGTCTATGGTCCGAACGACCCGATCTCCTATCGGAAGAAGGCCGAGGTTCGGCTCGAGGTCGCGCTCGTCGAGACGCGCGACAGCCGAGTCACGACGACCTTTGGGCTCGGCCTTCCGGGCGCGATCTTGTGGTTCTTCGGTCTCCCTCAGGACATCTGCAAGGCCGAGGTCGAGATCGAGCTGCGCTGGCACGCCAAGGGCCACAAGTCCTTCAAGACTATCGGGAGGGCGACCGAGCGGACGCACTATTGGATCTATGAGGACTCGCCTGGTGGGGCTCAGGAGCGAATCGAGGAGGCCCTGGGCCAGGCGATCGACGACGCGATTCGGGCCGGGATCGGGGAGCTGCGTCACCAACTGAAGCGAGACCGGTGAGGGAGGCGGCGTTCACACTGGCGGGGATCCCCGTCCGGAATCGCGTCCTCGCGGCTCCAATGTGTGGCGCCACCAAGCCGACCTATCGTCAGCAGGCGACACGATTCGGGGCCGACCTGGTCTACACCGAGATGGTCAAGGCCAGTCGCCTCGTGCGTCGTGATCCGCGCACCATTCGTTTCGTCGACCGGGCGCCGGGCGAGACGAACTGCGCTCCGCAGATCAGCGGGAGCGATCCGGAGGTCATGGCTGAGGCGACTCGCTTCCTCGTCGAGGAGCTGGGGTTTCCCTTCGTGGACATAAACATGGGGTGCCCGGTGCGGAAGATCGTGGCCAGCGGGGCTGGCGCCGCGCTCCTCCGCGATCCGCGTCAGGTCGAGGCGGTGCTCGCAGCCTGTGCGCGCGCGACCGAGGCCCCTGTGACGGTCAAGATCCGCAGCGGCTGGGATCACAAGGGTCACGCGGACGTGACGGAGTTGGTCCGGGCAGCCGAGTCAGGCGGGGCTCAGCTCATCTCGATTCACGCCCGAGCGCGGAGTCAGGGTCACGAGGGTGAAGTGGACACAGACGCCCTAGCGAGGGCCAAGGAAGCGGTCTCGATCCCGATCGTGGCCAACGGGGGTATCATGTCCGGGGAGGACGCCCTGGAACTCCTCGAACGCTCGGCCTGCGACGCTGTGATGATCGGTCGTGGGGCCTACGGGCGTCCATGGATCTTCCGCGAGGTCAGTCGCGCGATCGCCGGTCAGGATCCACACCCGGAGCCCAGCGAGGCTGAGCGCTGTGATCTGATCGCAGAGCATTTCGAGGGCATGGTGGAGTTCATGGGTCCTCCAGGGGTTCGGGTGTTTCGCAAGTACGCGGGGTGGTATTTCCAGGGCAGCGAGGCGGCGGATGATTTCCGTCGTCGGGCCTACCGGATCAGCGTGCCTGAGGAGATGCGAGCGCTGGTCGCCGAGTGGCGAGCTTTCCGGCTCAGCGCTCGAGAGCGTGAGTTGGCGCTCTAGTTCTGGGCGAATCTATTGCGAACATGCGGCGCCCGCGCTACAACCGCGAGAGAGGAAGGCGCTGGAAGGAGGCGCCATGTCCCACGCGCGCCAGGTCCTACGTGGCCGAACCCTAGTCGTCGCCCGTCGCTGCTCTGAGCAGCGTTTCTTCTTGATTCCGAGGCGGCGGATCAACTTGATCTTGGCCTTTCTCCTCGCTCACTACTCCACGAAGCACGGCATCGAGCTCCACGGCTTCGCGTTCATGGGGAACCACTTTCACCTGGTCCTTACGGACACGCGCGGTCGCTTACCGCTCTTCATGGGTGAGTTCGACGCCATGGTGAGCCGGGTCCTAAACCACGAGCTTGGGCGTCGTGGTTCCTTCTGGGAGGCGGGTTCCTACAGCGCCCTCCCTCTCAAGACCCAAGAGGACGTCCTTCAGCAGCTCTCCTATCTCGCCGCCAACCCCGTGGCGGCTCGACAAGTCAAGCGGCCCGAGCGTTGGCGTGGCTTGCTGAGCCTCCCGGCCGACGTCGGCACCTCTCGGCTTTGCAGTCCTCCGGTCCGCGGTCTCTTCGGCTGCGGCCACGAAGGTTCAGCGTTGCCCGAGTCAGCCCCCCTGACCCTGAGGGTGCCTCCATTCTTCGACCCCGAGCGCCCCGCGAGATTCCGAGCGAGGTTCGCGCGAGTCCTGGAAGCCGTCTGCGCTGAGATCCAGCGCGAGGGGGGTAGTTTCGCCGGCCGAGACGCCGTCCTCCGCCTGGATCCCTTCTCGGCTCCCAGGAGTGCTCAATCGGGCCCGGCCTTCGGCTTGATCCCCGCTCTAGCTAACGCCAGCGCCGAGGATCGGGCCGAGCTCAAGGTCTGGCGCCATCAGGTTCGGGCAGCCTTCTACGACTGGCAGGACGGTAAGGACCCCGTCTTCCCGCAAGGCGCCTACCTGATGCCGACCAAATACAAGGCCCGAGTCGCGCCCTCCTAGCACCACGTCAGCTCGAACATCGTAGCGGGGCCAAGCCCCGCTGCTCCTACGTACGCGCCTCCGATCCGAGGCTCCAAACTGGGCACGAGAGGACCCGTCGGCTAGGCTCTTCTGCGAGGCCCGGGACCCCTCCCTTGCGTCGTCGGGCGACATATAGACCCGAGCCAGGCTTGGCTTGCGGGCAGTTGGGGCGGACCCTGGGTCGGCCTAGAAGGCCCAGAAACCGTGCCTAGGAGGGCGGCTGCTCCGGGACCGAGCCGAACATCTCCTCGGCTAGAGCCTTGACGCGGGCGTCGATCTCGTCGAGGGGGAAGCGGCGATTGGGAGTGATCGGGAACACGCGCATGGCGCGGTTGAGGAATAGGAGGACTTCGTCGCGGAGGCGGATGTCGGCGATCCCCTCCATGCGGAAGATGTTTCCTAGGACCTGGTCGTCGGTGAAGCGGCGGGAGATCTCCTTCTTGGCGGCGAAGTAGGAGTAGGCGGTGGTTCGGCAGGGGAGCTGACCGAGGGAAGCCCTCCAACGGCTCTCGTCGGCGAAGGTCGCCGCTGGAAGAGCCTTCTTGTTCTCGACCTTGAACCAGGTGATGAGCCGCTGGTAGCCAGGGTGCTGGCGGATCTCGACCAACTCGACAGGAGGCGCGCCGCCAGCTTCTAGAGCCTGCTGCACGAACTCGGTGCAGAAGAGCTTCTCGTGCTCGCTGTAGTCGAAGTAAGCGTCGAACTCTGGTTGTCGCTCGAAGACGTCCTTGGCGAAAGCGGCGACTTTGTCGGGGTCGACTCCCGCGGGAGGATCGTAGATCTCGACGTAGAGGTTGCCGGCGGCATATTCCTCCAACGTCTGACGACGACAGTAGCCAGTGATCCCGTCGGTCGGTGACTCCTCGAGACCGATCCCGTTGTATTCGCCCGTCATCTCGTAGATGTAAGCCTTGCCCTCCTCGAGGACCACGACAGCGGCGTGCGTGAAGTTCCGGTACTCAGCTAGACCGAGCGCGAACAGGAAGCTGTAGGCACCTGGGGCCTCGCTGAGGGCGATCTGGCCGCTCTTGAGCGGGAGACCGAGGTATGTCGCCGGGTGCTCGGCGTCGATCTTGCTCCCCTGGAAATAGAGACGCTCCTTGGTCACCTCGCAGCCGCAGAGGGAGATGAGGATCGCGAGGCAGACGAAGGCGCGCTTCACTTGGAGCCCTCCGGGTTGGAGTGGCTGGAGGGAACCGCGACCTGGGCTCGGGCAATGGTGGGTGTGTCAGGGACGACCTTGAAAGGCGCTACACCGGAGTCGGCAGCGCCGCGCCCGTCGTCCTTGCCCTCCCAGTCGTCGGCAGGAACGGCCTTGCCGAAGTTGTTCGGGCGCTTGCCGTCCGGCTGCACCATCGCAGCCTTGATCTCGTCGGGGACCGTCAAGCAACCGGTCAGGGCGAGCGCTGCCGCCGCCAGGAGCAAGTGTCTTGGGGATCTAGGCATGGGACCTCCTAGGGGCGCAGAGTCTCTGCGCGTGACGCCAACCTGTCAACGGAGCGCGACCGGATCCCACAGAGGTCGTCTATTCTCGCGGAGTGATGGACCTGCCCTCTGTGCCCGAACAACTCCCAGAGGACCCCGCTGCCCTGGCCCCTGGGCGCGAGTCCGGCGAACAAGAGCTCGAGGGCGAAGAGTTCGCCGTCTTTCCCGGCTGGAAGATCTACCTCCTGATCCTAGCCCTGCCCCTGAGCTCGGTTGTGCTCTACGAAGGCCTGGATCTAGCCACGCTCCTGGCCGACTTCGCCAAAGGCGCGCTCGGGGCGGAGGCCGAAACCGTGGGCTGGATGACCGGCGTCGTCCTGACCCTCGCGCCCATAGCGGCCTTGATCCCCCTCGTCGCCAAACTCCACCGAACCTACGGCGGCGCGCGTTGGGACGAGCGCGGCCTCTTCCTTAGAGGACCCCTCCTCAAGGACGAGGTGTTCCTCCCCTGGGAGTCGGTCCAGACTCTAGAGCCCGCAACGAGCGGCGTCCTGGTCGTCCCCACCAAACAAGCCGCCCCCGGACTCTGGACCTTCTACCCCTTCAAGCCGCTGATCCCTGTCGAGCCCGCGCGCCGCGACGGAGTCCTGAAGGACGTCGCAGCTCGAGCCGGTAAGGTCCAGGAAGGACGCATATTCGGCTACACACCCCACTCCTGGCGAAGCGCACTGATCGCCTTCGTCATCGCGCTGCCCTGCGTGGTCACGGTCATGTTCAGCAACGCCCTCGTCGTCCAGCAGGCCTGGGGCATTCCGGCGGATTACCTCGTGCTCGGGGCGACGCTGGCGACCCTCGTGATCGGCGTCGGCGGCGCCCTGTTCTCGACCTCGGCCTTCTTGACGCGGATCGAACTCCACCGAGACCTCCTGACCTGCGCCAGCTACCCCTTCCCCTTCGGAGAGCTGAGCGTCGCGATCAAGGGGCAAGTGGTCTGGTTCGAGACCCCAAGCCAAAAGCGACGGGGATACCTCCGCCCGGGAGAGGGTCCCGTCCTGCGAGCCGCTCTGGAGGAGGCGGGACTCAGCGTCGGCGAGGATCCGCCCTGGCGCGCGAGGACGAGCGCAGTCCTCCTACAAGCCTCGAGCCTGATCCTCGCGGGCCTCTTGATCGGCGGCGCGCCCGCGATCTGGGCCTCGCTGCAGCCGGCTCATTCCGTCGACTTGCTCTGGGACCCCTTCGAGCAGGGCCTCGTCCTCGTCCACGAGCGCTGGACCGCCCGACCCGTCCACCTGGTGTTGACCAACGACCCCCAGAGGATCGAGATCGTGGGTCGAGAGGCCTACGGGAGAGCAGGGACCCTCGCCGTGGGAGGCGACGTCGCCCTCGACGCGGTCCAGGGGACTTGGAGCGTCAACGGCGGCCAGTTTCGAGGGAGCTTGGCTCCTCTGAGCTCCGAAGTTGGCATGGAGGGCAGGACTCACCTGGTCGAGCTCCCCCTCGCCAGCGCCGTCTCGAGCCGTCTCCAGCGAGCGATCACGGAGCGGGACTACGACAGCCAAAGCTGGCCCCGACACCCTGGAGCGGCCGGGACCCTCTCGACCCCTCAGGCAGTCAGAGACGCCGGGCGAACCGTCCCTGGGTTCTTGGAATCTCTGATTGGTGTCCCGGAAGGACAGTTAGGGGATTTCGTGGCAGGGCGGAGTTCGCGACGCTTCTACGACATCCAAGGCCCCGACGGAGAGCTGATCGCGGCGGTCTGTAACGGCCGAGTTCTCTGGGTAGTGGTCCTCCCCCTAAACGTCGCCGTCACCCTCTCGGGCCAAGGCTTTGGCTACGGAACCACCCTCGGAGCCCCCCAGGTCCAAGTCGAGCCCGGCGTGAGCCGAGGAAACCTGACCGGCGCGCTCCAAGTGGAGCGGAGCTCGCTACCCACCCTGGAGCAACTCCTCAAGCTGCGACGCCGGGTCGAGTCCAAGGAAGCCAGCGTCGAGCAGGGCCTGGCCTGGCTCTTGGCTCAGCCGCCCGCGAGGAAGAAGGAGTAGCTGGCGCTACTGCCCTTGCCCCTGGGCCTCGCGCTGCTCGCCGCCCGAATCTCGGTTGGCTTCGGCCTGCTGCGGAGCGGCGCGCTCGACCACGACTTCGCCGACCTCGTCGGCGCTGAGGATGCCCTCGCCGACGAGGCGCTGCACGATCTCGCGGTGCTTCTTCTCGTGCTCATGGCGCATCAGGTCCTCGTCGCCGTGGAAGTCGATGACGATGTCCTTCTTCCCGCTCTTGAGGTTCATGCGGAAGCGAATCTCGATCTCGCTCACGAGGCATCTCCTGTGCCAGCAGACACGGCCTCGGCCCCGTCGCTAGCGCTGGTGTCAGTGACCTTGAGCTTGCTCTCTCGCCAGTCGATCGAGTAGTCGCGCTCCTTGAAGAAGTCCTTGAGGTCCTTCCGGTCGAGCACTCGCTTCTCGAGCAAGAGCTCGGTCATGGCGTCAAGGGTCGCCCGGTGCTCGGTCAGGATCGTGCGAGCTTGCTCTCGCTGTCGCTCGAGGACGCCGTCGACTTCGTTGTCGATCTGCTGCTCGCGGTGGTCGGAGAGGCGACGGCGCTTGTAGCCTTCGGAGGTCTCCTCGTAGCAGAACTCTTGGCTCTCTCCCATGCCCCAAGCCTCGATCATGACTCGCGCCAGGCGGCTGGCCTGGTGGAGGTCGCTCATGTCGCCAGCGCTGATCTCGCCGTAGCAGATCTCCTCGGCGACGCGCCCACCAAAGGCGACGCAGATGTCGGCCTCTGCGCGAGCGGTGGTCGTGATGATCCCGAGCGCGTCGCGATCGAAGGAGGTGTAGAACTGATTCTCGCCGTCGTCGCCCTCGATGGTGACCTTCTCTGGTCGGGCGGACTCCTTGAGGAGCGCGCCGAGCAGAGCGTGCCCGCACTCGTGGGCTGCGATCACCTTCTCCTCGGACTCGCTCGGCTTGCTGACCTCGAAGGCCTCGCCTATGACGGCGTCGACGTCCTTCTGGGTGATCGTGTAGGCCTTGCCGCGCCCCTCGCGAATCGCTTGACGGGCGAGCCCGCGGCAGAGGGCGTAGAGGTGGTCACCGGAGAATCGGACTCGTCGCTCCGAGTTCACGAAGCCCGAGGTCTTGCGCACGATGTACTCGAAGACCTCCTCGGGGATCTCGAGGCCGAACTTGTCTCGGTAAATCCCCAGGATCGCGCGCCGGCCCTTCTCCTTGGGGTAGGGGACCCGGATCTTGAGCTCGAAGCGCCCAGGCCTGAGGAGGGCCTCGTCGAGGGATTCGACGAAGTTCGTCGTGCCGACGATGAACACCAGCTCTTCTTTGCGGAAGCCGTCCATTTCGGTCAGGAGTTGGTTGACCATGGAGTGCTCGACGCCCGTACCCGAGTAGCTGCCGCGGCGGTGCGCAAAGCTGTCGAGCTCGTCGAAGATGATGATCGAGGGCGCGCTCTTACGGGCCCGAATGAAGATGTTGCGGAGGTTGGCCTCCGACTCACCGACCCACTTGCTCTTTAGCTCCGGGCCCGAGACCACGATCGTCGTCGCGTCGATCTCGCTCGCGATCGCCTTGGCGAAAAAGGTCTTTCCCGTCCCAGGAGGACCTTCGAAGATGATCCCGCGTGGGATCAGCTCTTCGATCGCTTTGACCTCGCTCTCGGTCTCGGTCTCGTCGCAGGCCTTGATCAGGGTCAGGATGTCCTTGCGGATCCGCTCCTTGACTGCGTCGTAGCCGCCAATGTCCTTGTCGAGGTCGACGTTGGGGACCTCGAGCTCAGCGCCGCGGGTCAGTTCGCGGATCTCGCGGAAGAGCTCTTGCCGCCCGTCGGGATGACGCGGGTCGAAGTCCATTCGGTCGCCGAACTGGCCCAGGACCTGGCGGAGCCGGATCACGTTCAGGCCCGAGACGAACTTGTAGAGCGAGAAGGGGTCGAAGGTCTCGACTCCGAACTTGCGGGCCTCGCGCTGGAGGATCACGCGGGTCAGCTTGCGTCGCTCGATGCCGAGGATCGAGCGCTTGGCGGTGAACACGCTCTCGATGGTCTTGGGGAGCTCGAACTCTGGGTCCTTGAAGCCCAAGAGGAGGACCTCGGGGTTCTCGTAGACGAGGGCTATGGCCTCTTTAGCCTCCATCGAGAGCCCGCTGCGCGTCGTCGTGGTCAAGAGGTCGACGTGAGGAACGACGATCACGGTCCCTGGCTCAGCGCTGCGCACGAGCTCCGCGATCTGGCGGATCATGAGCTGCATGAGCGAGCTCGGGCCCTGCTCGCCATCTGCTGGCGGTTGGCCCGCGACGTAGCGGCAGCGCAGCGGCGTCCCGGCGTCGGGGTCGCGCAGGCGAACGCGGAGGGCCGCGTAGAGGTAGGTCGTGATCTGCTTCTCGCACTCGACGAGGACCGAGACCCCGCGTCGAAGCTTGTTGGCGATCCAGTCGAGGTCGTCTCCGTAGGCCGCCTCGACGGCGTCCTCTTCGGCCATGTCGATGGGCAAGTCGACAATCGGGAATTCGATCGGCATGGGTGCTCTCTCCGGGCGCGAGGTTATCAGGCGCGCGTGAGATCGCGATCCATGGAGGCGCTCAGGCCAGGTCCGCGCGGAGGCTCTGCAGGTAGTGCGGCGCTTCGGCGACGCGGCTTCCGTACCAAGAGAAGGGCACTCCGTCGACGAGCCGAACCTGCGCGCTGGGGACGAGCGCCCCGAGCTCTAGGAGGTGCGATTCATTGAAGGGGTAGGGCTCTGAGCTGAGAAGGACCACCTCTGGGGCGAGGGCTCGTAGGGCCTCGGGTTCGAGGCTCGGATAGCGGAGCTCGTCGCCGCACACGTTTTGGAAGCCACCCGCCTCCATGACGGCGTGAATGAAGGTGTCCTGGCCTACGGACATATAGGGCTCGCGCCAAATCAGGTAGAGCGTGCGCAAGGGGGGAAACTCCGGCAGAGAGGCGAAGGCGGCGCGAGTTCTTTCGATCAGCGCCATGGCCTCGGCCTTGCGACCGACCTTCCTCCCTATGACCTCGATCGCCTCGAGGTCGTCTGCGAGGGTCTTGATCTCGCTGAGGTAGATCGGCGCGAGAGCCTCGAGCTTCTCGACCTGGTCCCGGACGTTCTCCTCCCGATTGGCGAGGATCAGGTCGGGCTCCAGCTCAGCGACTCTCTCTGGGCGGACGTCCTTGGTCCCTCCCACCACGGTCTTGCGCTCCTTCCAGCCAGGCGGGTCGGTGCAAAAGCGGGTCAGGCCGACGACCTCCTCGTCGAGGCCGAGGTCGGCCAAGAGCGCTGTCAGGCTGGGGACGAGGGACACGATTCGGTTGGCTGCCACCTTGGAAGTATCGCAGGCGACGCGACATGGTCGAATGCCGCTCGTGGTCCGTTCCTGGGGAGCGTCCTCACGGGAATCGCGAATTTTCGGAAACCGAGATCGTCCTCAGGACTCTCACTCGACACGAATCACGCGCTCTCGCTCGCACTGGCCCTCTGCTCTGCTCTGCGATCCGCCCTCGAGGTCTCATGCTCGCTCGTCTCTCGGCTCTGGCCCTCGTCCTCAGCGCGCTCTTGTTCAGCGGGTGTGGGATCTCACAGAACTATCCGACCGGCCACCTGACTCCATGGCCGCTGGTCGAGGTGGAGGGGGAGGGCCACGAGCGACCCCGGGCCCTCGTCATTCGTCGAATCCTCGACGCGAGCGACGGAGGAAAGCGGCTGGACGTGATTCACGAGGAGGTCGTGGGCTCCGGGCTGTTCTCTGCAGTTCAGACCCGAGCGACTGAGACGCAGAGCCGCCCAGGATACGACTACATCCTGGAGCTTTCGCTGTCTTCGAGGGACAACTATGAGTGGTATTCCTACCTCGGCTTCATCCCGGGGGTCCCGATCTTCTCGGAGGAGATCTACACCCTGACCTGCACGGTCTACGACGGGAAGAAGGAGCGGCTGGGCGAGGTCGAGCACTCGGTCGAAATGGACCAGGCCCTGGGCTTGATCCTGCTGCCGTGGAACATCATTTACACGATCCTCCCGGGGCGCTTCTCGCCCTACGACCTCCTGAGCACAGCGGAGCGGGAGGCGCTCATGATCCGGGCCATGACCCGCGACGTCTTGATGCTCGCGAACGAGCGCTTCGACTTCCGGCCGCCGGAGCTCCTGACCAAAGAGGAGAAGCAGGCGGCCAAGCGGAAGGACGCCCGCAAGTTCGCGGAGGAGGGCTTGAGCCACCTCAACAGCAGCGAACTCAAGGAGGCTGAGCAGGCCTTCGCGCAGGCCCTCAAGCTCGATCCGAGCTACGAGAACGCTTGGTACAACCTGGCCTGCACCTACGCCCGGATGGGCAAGCTGGAGGCAGCAGAGGAAGCCTTCGGCTATGCGATCAAGGCGGGCTACGACGACTTCGAGCACGCGCAGAAGGACAAGGACTTCGATCCGCTGCGCGAGCGCGACGGATTCCGGCGCCTGCTCTCCGACCTCGAGCCCAAGGAGGCCGAGCCCAAGGAGGCCGAGCCCAAGGAGGCCGAGCCCAAGGAGGCCGAGCCCAAGGAGGCCGAGCCCGAGGACGAAACGCCGAGTGAGTCCGGGAAGGACGAAGCTGAGTAGGCGGACTTCTCGAACCCGACTCGGCATCGCGGGTTGAGGTGGAGGGAAGATCGCCCCTGAGCTCGCCAGCCGAGTCGGGTTCGGAGGCTCCAGCGCTCAACGGGCGTCGGACCCCGGCAGAGAGCCAAGGTCACGGTTCCGTACCGTCCTCGAACGCTAGGGAACCTAGCCCCCGCCGCAGGGATAGAATCCCGGCCTACCTCTGGAGGTCGCCATGCGCGCTTTCGTCGCTCCGCTTCTACTCTCCCTCTGCGTGTTCGCAGCTCCTGCCCTCGCGGCTCCGAGCGACGCCGTCAAGGACTTGCGCAAGGCGGCGGCCAAGCTCGGTGCAGTCAAAGGCGTGGTCGCAGCCGACGACCCGCGTCTTGCCAAGGCCGCCGAACTGATCGAAGCCGTCGGCAAGGAGGGGAGCGCCGACGCTGCCAAGACCCTCTTGGCGCTGACCCGGGCGCCCTTCCCCTCGCCTTCGGTCGAGGTGACCGTCGCCGAGTTGAGCCGGGACGCCCTGGCGAGCATTGAGGGCAAGGAGGCTCGGGCCGTCGTCTACAAGGCGCTCAAGAAGTCGCTCAAGAAGCCGGCTGCGGCGCTCCCCCTGGCAGAGGTCGTTGGTGGCTGGTCCACCCAGGAGTCGGCCGAGGCCCTGGCGCCGCTGCTCAAGTCCAAAGACGAGCGGTTGGTCAAGGCCGGCGCTCGCGCGCTGGGACAGATCCAGCTCAAGGAGGCGATCGGGCCCCTCGTCGACGCCTTCGAGGCTTGGCAGAAGCGCGGCGGAGACCCCGTCGAAGTGATCGGCCGCGCGCTCTACGACGTGACCCTCCAGCCCCTGACCAAGGCTGCGGATTGGCGCAAGTGGTGGGGCCAGGTCGGTAAGACCTGGACCCCTGCCATGCGGCCCGAGGCCGAGGGCGGGAGCGGGACCAAGACCCGGCCCAACCACTTTCAGTCCGGCGAGAACCCGAAGTTCTTCGAGAGCCTCGAGGTCAAGAGCCGCCGAATGATCCTGGTCATGGACGTCTCGGGCTCGATGCACATCCGCGAGTACATCAAGGAGCCGGGTGAGGAGGGCGAGGCCGGAGCCGGGACCTCCCTCGGCGCTCCGAAGCCCGCTGAGGACCCCAACGCTGACGGCTACACGCCCAAGAAGTGCACCTTCGGCCAGTGTCCGGCAGCCCGGGGCCGCAAGGGTGCGACCTGCCCCAGCGACGAGAAGCTCCCGGCCTACTACTCGCGCATGAACCGCCTGACCCGCGCCGCCCAGAAGCTCGTGCGCGCCTTCCCCAAGGGCACCAAGTTCAACATGATCGCCTACTCGACCGAGTGCCGGACCTGGAAGGGCAAGGGCTTGATCGCTGCCAGCGGGTCCAACAAGGACAAAGCCTGCAAGTGGCTCGAGGGCCTGAGCGAGGGCGGCGTGACTCGGAGCGACGTCGCCGTCGACGAGGCCATGACCTTCGGCGAGGCCGACACGATCATCTTCGTCACCGACGGTGCTCCGACCAACGCCGCTGGCAAGCCTCTCGACGACAAGCAGGTCGAGGAGTTCCTGGCCGAGATCAAGCGCAAGAACCGGACCCGCAAGGTCAAGATCGACGTGATCGCGATCGGCGAGGGCAGCACGGACTTCGCGACGGGCCTCGCAGAGCAGAACGAAGGCCAATACCTCAGCGTCGATTGAGCTCCAGCTCGAGCGAGCCTGGGGTCGAGAACCCAGGCTTGGATAGAAGCAGAGAGAGGCTGAGCCATTGATTGGCTCAGCCTCTCGTCGTTTTGGTTCCTGGAGGTCCGTTCGCCTAGGGCTGAACGGAGGGCTTCTTCGCGCTGGGCTTGGGGTCGCCCTTTCCGGGCTTGCCCTTCCCTTCCCCGAAGCCCTTGGGCGCCTTGAGCGGGACTGCGCCGCGAGCCTTGCTCCCGCCCGCGCGGTAGAAGTCGAAGGCGTCGAGGTCCAAGCCGGCTTCGTGGAGGAGCGCCGCGGCCGCTGGGCCATGCTCAGCGCCGACCCGCTGGCGCGGGGTGCGGAAGGTCCGGAATCCGAGCGAGGAGCCAGCCAGGCGCTGGTAGCCGAGGTCCTCGTGGGCGATCCACACGGCCAAGGCCAGGGCCGGGTCGAGGCTCTTGGGCACTGCCTTCCGAGAGCAGAGGCTCAGGGCGAGTCGATCGAGCTTCGAGTTCGCCGGGAGCTGCAGGAGCGTGTAGACGACGCCCGGCTGGGGTCCGTCGCGGCGGAAGGCGGCGCAGGCCACCGGAAGCGTGACCTCCGCCTGCTTCTGGCCCGGGGCGAGGCTCAGGAAGGCGGGTCGGATCAGGAGCAAGTCCTGGGGGAGGGGGTCGTGACGAGGGCCCTTCTCGACGCGAGGCTTGGCCAAGATCCCGGGCGGGAGCGCGACCTTCAGCGGGCGCTTGGTCTCGCTCCTCTCGATGCGGATCGTGAGGCCGGCAGCGCGGCTCTTGAACACCGCGCTCAGGATCGCGCCGCGCTTGGAGCCGAGACGGTCGAAGGTCAGGGCGTCAGCATGAGTCGCGAGGAGACGGTCAGCGCCAGCGCGATCCGCGGCCTGATAGCGATCCAAGACGCGAGCCGCTAAGGACTCCTCCTGTCCAAACGAGAGGCTCGCTGCCAAGAGCACGAGCGAAACACCGAGGGAAACCTTCTTCATACCAACCCACTACCTTTCGTCAGCAGAGTAGCAGCGAGTTGCGTATCGGTCAGCGAGGCCGCCGGCTGCGCGTCTAGTCACGCCGGAGGGCACCGATTCGTTCCTTCCTAGGCGAGCTTGGAGGCCACACGAAACTCGGCAGGTGCAGTCGAGCTGCGCCTGCCGAGTCGAGAGGTCGAAGAGTTGCGGGCTAGCGCTTCTTCTTGGCCTTCTTCTTGGTCGAAGCCTTCTTGGTGGCCTTCTTCTTGGTCGAGGCCTTCTTGGTGGCTTTCTTCTTGGTCGAAGCCTTCTTGGTGGCCTTTTTCTTGGTCGCGGCCTTCTTGGTGGCTTTCTTCTTGGTCGCGGCCTTCTTGGTGGCTTTCTTCTTGGTCGAAGCCTTCTTGGTGGCCTTCTTCTTGGTCGAAGCCTTCTTGGTGGCCTTCTTCTTGGTCGAAGCCTTCTTGGTGGCCTTCTTCTTGGTCGAGGCCTTCTTCTTCTTCTTCTTGGGAGTGTCCCGATCATGGTTCGGGATGGGCTTCGCCTTAGGCCGCGTAGCAATGGGGCCCCAAGGAGAAGCGACCAGGCTCATGCTGGCCTTGGCCGACTTGGCGCCGCCGAGCATGTCCAAGAACTCCTTGAAGTCCTTGGCCAGGAGGTGGACGACCTTCTTGTCCTTCCAGGCAGCACGGTGGTTGGTCCGAATCCAAACCTTGCCCTTCTCGTTTAGCTCGACGAACACGAGGGGGCGGTTGCCCTCGGCGAAAGCCACCGGGAGGTAGCCCTCGGGGAGGCGCATCGCCTTCCGCAATCGCTCGGCGGTCTGGGCCGCGTCAGCGAAGGTGTAGAAGGCTTCGATCTCGTGGTTAACGCCCTTGTGGGTGAAGTCCCGCACGCCAGGGCGGCCACCGTCCATGTTGGACAGAAAGGCCCGGTAGGCAGCGGGCAAGATCCACTTGCCGGTGCTGTCTGGGTCGATCTTCAGCTTGGCGGCTTCGAGGACCGACGCTGGAAGCGGCGGGCCTTTGCGGCGCCAGAGGAGTTCTCGCAGGTTGCGGAGCTTGGTCACGCTGCCCTCAGATTGTGTGAGGAGTCGGCCGAGCTTTCCCCAAAACGCAAACACCGCCCGGCCGGAAGGACATTTGCTTTCTCGCCTCGTGTGAGCGGAGCTAGGAGCTTCGCTGCGGAGACTGCTCCTCGAGTCCAGGTCCATTCCAAGAATGGGCAGGGGCGCCGAGAAACCTGAGAACGCAAGAGTTTATCGCTGCACTCCGACAGGCACAAGCGCACCTCATTCCTCGAGCCTGCCCTCTTGGGCCAGGGCCGGTTCTCTGGCAGCCGAGGTGCTACCCTCGCGCCCGTGGAGCCCTCCCCAGACAAGAGCGTCGACAAGAGCGTCGAGCCCGCAGAGGCCGCAGAGCTGCCGCTCGTGGAGGAGGAGACCGAGACCGAGAGTCAGCGTCGCGAGCGCCGCCAGCGGAGGAACCTGCTTCGCCAGGCTTTCGGCACCAAGCTCCTCACGACCTTCGCGATCATCCTGACGCTGGTCGTGATCGTGGTCTTTACGGCGGCCGGCGTGGTCGTCCACCAGATCGCCGACAGCGCGCTCGAGGACGAGGTCGGACGTCGGCTGGAGTCAGTGGCTCGCATGACCGCGGCGCGCCTTCGCCGGCCCCTGACCATCGAGCAGGCTCGCGAGGGCGACCTCGAGGCCAAGGCCCACCTCTCGAGCCTCCTGACCCACAGCAAGGGCGACTCAGGAGTCCGCTCGGTCGTGCTCTTCACCCTCGAAGATCGGCGCGTGCGCGTCCTAGCCCTCTCTGAGGGAGCCGACCTCGGCGCCGTTCAGGCCCAGCTCGAGACCGACGCGGCCTATGCCCGCCAAGCGGCCCAGCAGCTCTATCCCACGACCTCGCCGCTCTATCCCTTCCAAGAGACCCAAGGGGCCTCGGCCGACTGGCGCTTCTTCAAGAGCGGCTACATGCCGGTGACCGAAGGACAAAAGAGCAAGCGCGTGATCGCCATGGTTGGGGTCGAGGTCCCCGCCGAGTTCGACCGCGCCGTAGAGGAGGTCAACAACAGCTTCACCTTCCTGGGCGCCTGCGCTGGACTGACGGTGCTGGCAGCAGCGGTTCTCCTCGTGCGCCAGCGCGTTCACCTCCCCGTCTATCGCTTAGTCAAGGCCATGCAGGGCGAAGAGGACGGGCGCCCGCAGGCAGCCAGGGTTCGCTATCACGACGAGATCGGCGTCCTGACCGAGCACTACAACGACATGGTCGATCGCCTCGCTGAGACCGACGCGGAGCTGCGTGAGCTCTACGCGCGAGCTCAGGAGACGGCCGCCTACCTCAAGGGCTACTCGGAGCACCTCGTGGCTGGCGTCCCCTCAGGCGTGGTCGCGGTCGACCCCAAGGGCGTGGTGACGGTCTGGAACGAGAGCGCGGCCCGGATCCTCCGCTGCCGAGCCCAGACAGAGACCCTGGCCGAGGACACGGTCGGGACCGACCACCCTCTGTCGCGCGCGCTCAAGAACGCGCTCAGCGGCTCGGTGACCTTTCAGGCCCTGGTCGTTCTTGACGGCGAGTCGGGCAGCGAAGACGAGGAGCAGCGCCTGGTCGAGCTGACCTGCGCACCCTTCCGCGACGAGGCCGGCGAACTCCTCGGCGCCGTGGCCCTCGTGACCGACCGGACCGAGCTCGAGCGCTTTCGTCAGGTCGCGGCGCGCAACGAGCGCTTGGCCGCCATTGGCAACCTCGGCGCCGGCCTGGCTCATGAGATCAAGAACCCCCTGGGCGCGATCTCAGGCTTCGCCGAGTTGATCGAGCGCCGGGCCGACGAGAACGTGGTCCGCCTCGCCAAGCGCCTCCGTGGCGAAGTCGAGGAGCTGAACACCTTCCTCAACGAGTTCCTGGCCTTCGCCCGCGAAGACGCGATTCGTCGCGAGCCGACGAATATCAACGCCCTCGTCGAGCGGAGCGTCGAACTCGCGCTTCAGGGCCTGGGCGGGCTGGACCCAGCCAAGATCGACGGCTTCAGCGACGGCGGCAAGATCCCGACGGGCGAGGGCCAGGAGATCAGCATGGACCTCGACCTAGCTGAAGGCCTCCCCGAGCTAGCCCTCGACCGGAACCTGATGCGTTCGGTGATCACCAACCTCGTGCGCAACGCGCTCCAGGCCATGGGCAAGGAGGGCGGCCACCTCTCCGTCCGAACCCACGTCTTGGGCGAGCAGGTCTACGTCCGGGTCCGCGACAGCGGCCCCGGGATCCCGACTGAGCTGCGCGAGAAGATCTTCAACCCCCTATTCACCACTCGCGCTGAGGGCACCGGGCTCGGGCTAGCGATCGCCAACAAGGCGGTCACGGCTCATCGCGGCAAGCTCTCGTTGCGCGACGTTCCAGGCGGCGGTGCCGAGTTCGTGATCGGACTCCCCGTCGTCGCCGCGGCTTCTAAGGAGGGACCCACCTCGTGACTCGGATCCTCGTCGCAGACGACAACACCGGCCTCCGCGACGTCCTCGTCGAGACCCTCCTCTCCCTGGGGCACACCGTCAAGGGTGTCCCTGATGGACAGGCTGCCCTGACAGCTCTGACTGGGGAGGAACGCTGGGACCTCCTCCTGACCGATCTCCGAATGCCAGGCCTGGACGGGATCAGCCTCCTCAAGGAGCTCCAAGAGAAGGGCCGCCAGGTGGCCTCGATCGTGATGACCGCCCACGGCTCGGTCGAGACCGCGGTCACCGCGATGCGCTTGGGCGCCTTGGACTACGTCGAGAAGCCCTTCCCGCTCTCGGCTATGGAGGTCAAGGTCGAGAAGGCGATCCAGCGCCTGGGCCTCGAGCAGGAGAACCAGCGCCTCAAGGCGGAGCTCGACCACCACTTCGGCCAGCTGATCGGCGGCTCACCGCCCATGCGGCGCGTGTTCGACCTGATCGCGCGCGTCGGCCAGACCTCGACCCCCGTCTTGGTCCTTGGCGAGAGCGGAACGGGCAAGGAGCTCGCGGCGCGTGAGGTTCACCAGCGGAGCAAGCGAGCCAAGGGCCCCTTCGTGACCGTCAACTGCGCGGCCTTGGCCGAGGGAGTCCTCGAGAGCGAGCTCTTCGGGCACGAGAAGGGCTCCTTCACCGGGGCGACTCAGCAGAAGCGCGGCAAGTTCGAGATGGCCGACGGCGGGACCCTGTTCCTAGACGAGCTCGGCGAGATCCCCCTCGGGACTCAGGTCAAGCTGCTGCGCTTTCTGCAGGAGAAGGAGCTCGAGCGGGTCGGCGGCTCCAAGGTCATGAAGGTCGACGTCCGCGTCGTCGCAGCGACCAACCGCAACCTCAAGGAGATGATCGAGAAGGGGACCTTCCGCGAGGACCTCTTCTATCGGATCAACGTGATCACCATCGAGATGCCGGCCCTGCGGACGCGACGCGAGGACATTCCGGTCCTCGTCGACTCGCTTCTCGAGCGGCACGTCGAGAACACGGGGCTCAAGGGGACCATCGCCGACGAGGTCCTCTCGCTCTTTCAGATCTACGAGTGGCCGGGCAACGTTCGGGAGCTCGAGAACGTCTTGGAGCGGGCCTTGGTCCTGGCCGACGACGACGGGAGCGGGATCCGAAAGATCACAGGCTTGGACCTCCCGACCGAGATCCGCGGGGGCGAGGGCGACTCCACGGCTCAGAAGGAATATCACGAGGCGACGGGCCTCAGCGCGCGTATCGAGCGAATCGAGCGCGAGATCATTCGCAAGGCGCTCCAAGAGGCGAACTGGAACCAGACCCAGGCCGCCAAGGTTCTTCATCTCAAGCGCAGCAGCTTGCAGTACAAGATGAAGAAGTACGATCTGAATCGACCCGAAGGTGAGGAGTCGCAAAAGTCGTGAGCTCCCGGTTCTCCAGTTCGCTCCTCTCGCTCGCGCTCTGCTTTCTGAGCGCGGGCCTCTTGAGCTTGAGCGCGGGGAGCGTCACTTTTGGACAAGAGCGGCGCTTGCCTGAGCTGCTCAAGGGGCGAAACAAGGCGATCCAGACCTATACCGACACGGGCGCTGAGCTGGCTGATCTCGAACGACGGCTGGCGGCAGAGGGCAAGGCCCTCGATGCCGCGAACGCACGGGTCCGGGAAGCCGAGGCTGACGGCGGGCCCTTTGCGTCGGCGGAGATTCAGCGGCGGCGACGGGACGCCCGCAAGATCGCCAACCGCAAGGCGTCGCTGATGCTTATGAAGGGTCAGATCGCGCCCCGGCACGAGTTCGAGCGGGTGGCCATGATCGAGGCTCGCTCGGCCTACGCGAGCCGGCTCTTGGACCGGGCCTACATACTCGGGCAGCAAGGCGAGAAACAGCGGACGCGGCAGATTCGGGAATACACGGAGCTGGCCCTGGGTGAGCTGAGCGCCATCGCGAGGCACCGTCGCCTCGGCAAGCGCGGGAGCGACATCGGGCGGCCCGTGCCGCCCCTCGATCCAGACGCCTCGGCCGAGGAAATGGAGTGGCGGGTCAAGGCTTACCGGCGGCAGGTCAAGACCTTCACGACCCAGCTCAAGACGCTAATGCCGCGTGAAGTTCGTCTCGAGCGACACGTCAAGCACCTGTCCAAATTGCTTCAACGTGGTTATGCCCTGCCCGAATTGACCAAGACTCTTACGCGGGAGCGCGGGGAACTGGCTCAGGTGCAGGGTTTACGCCGCGAAATCGAGAAGCAAACCAGCTACTATCAAAACCTCGCAGTTCAGCTACAAGAGCGGCTGGACGCGAGACGGTCGGGGGAGAAGAAGTGAGACGAGTCGGAGTGTTCGGGGCACTCCTCTTGGCCACCTGCGCTGGCTGCGTCAGCAGCCCGGGCCCGGTCGAGAGCACCCCCTCAGAGAATCCGCAGAAGGCCGCCGCCGAGCGCTCGTACCGAGCCGGGCTGGAGTTGGCCTCTGAGGGGCGCCACAGCCAGGCCCTCATCTGCTTCCAAGACGTCGTGGCGGAGGATCCCCTGCGCGCCGACGCTCACTATCGCGCTGGGCTCTGCCACTACGAGCTGGGGGACTATGAGCACGAGGCGGCCGAATACCGGAAGTCGCTCGCGATCAGCCCCAACCAGGCGCCCGTGTGGCGCGCCTTGGCGTTGGCCCAAGTGTCCGTCGACGACCTCGAGGGAGCGCGCGAGGCCTACCTGAAGGCCAACCAGCTCGAGCCGAGCGCTCGGGTCCTCTACAACTTGGCCCTCGTCGAGGACGACCTCGGCCGCCGCGACGAGGCGACTCGCCTCCTGCGTCTCTGCCTCGAAGAGGGAGAGGCTCAGGTCCGCCAGCGGGCTCGCCAGAGCCTGCGTGCGTGGGGGGTCAGCGGGAGCTGAGTTGGTAAGCCTTTCGCAAGGCGCAGGTTAGAGCCATTTCATGGCGCGCCTGGGTTGAGCTGGCTAGGGTGTCAGGGAGCGAATCATGCGCAGATACGTGTTGATAGCGATCCTCGGTTTTGGGTTCGGCTGCCAGAGTTCGCAGCCGATCGAGCCCAAGGACTCCGAAGCCGACCGCGTCAAAGCCCAGGCTGACCGAATCGAGCAAGGCCAGGCAGCGGAGCGCGAGGCTGATCGGGCGGAAGAGCGCTCCGTCGCGGGCGCCGCCGGCCAGCGCACAGAGAACGATCTCGAGCGGACTCACAACGCGAGGACCTTCTATCTCCTCGGCGTTCGCTACCTCAGCGAGGATCGCCCGCGGATCAACGACGCCGCCCGCGAGTTCCAGCACGCCTTGGCCGAGGACCCGCTCTTCTTCAAGGCGCACTTCAAGCTCGGTTACACCTACTACCACCGGGGTATGTATCAGGAGGAGATCGCGGAATACCGCAAGTGTCTCTCGATCAACGAGCGCTACCTCCCTGCTCTGATCAACTTGGGGCACGCGCTCTTGGCCCAAGACGAGCTAGAAAAGGCCCGCGAGGCCTATGAAGGCGCGCTCCAGGTGGAGCCCAGCAACCCCACGGCCCGCTACAACCTCGGGCTGATCGCCTTCGATCTCCGCCAGTGGGACGAGAGCGCCAAACACCTCCAGGCCTTCCTCAAGTCGGGCCAAGCCGAGACCGAGGGCAAGATGGGCGATCAAGCCCGAACTTGCCTCGATCGGATCCAACAGAGTCGGGGGGAGAACTAATGGTCCCCCTGGCGTCCAAGTCCTTCCAGAGCAGGCCCTCAGCTACCTGCCAGGTTTCCGGCAGCCGTCCCGGCGATGTGTGCCGAAGCGTTGGCAGTGAATTTTCCAAACCCGCCTGGTCAGCGGGACTTAGGTGCGCCCCTCGCGATGGAACGCGCTTTCCTTTGGGGTGTGGAGAGTGATGCGAATTTTCCTCCTCAGTTGTGTCTTCCTACTCGCGGCGAGCCCGGCCTTTGCAGGTCCTGGGGCTCCTGAGGGAGAGAGGACCGCCAAGGCGACCAACGAGGCAGGCGCCAAGAATGTGGCGGCTGATCGGAAGGCTCGCCCTGCTCTGGCCAAGGGCAAGACCGCTTGGCCGAAGAAGCTCCGCCACCGCGTCTCCCGCTACGCTCGTTTTGGCCGAACGCTGGACCGCGAGGGTGACCTCCAAGAGCAGGTCCGAGCCAACATGGCCCGGAACCGCGTCAAGGACGTCCAAGGCGACCGGATCGAGTTTGCCCGCGCCAAGCTCTCCGAGCGGAACCGCTTCGCTTCACGAAACGCCGTCTTCGCGCGCAAGCGCGGGACCGAGTCGGATCTGCGTGAGCGTCAGCTCTCCCGTCTGACCCGGGCTCGCAGCCGCGCTGATTTCCGCCGTCAAATGCTGATTCCGGCCCACGAGTTGGCTGAGCTGAAGCAATACAAGCTTGACTACGGCAGGTTCGGAAGCCCGCTGGAGAAGAATCGCTTGCGGATGGCCGACAAGCGGGGAAGCGAGCGCGGCGCGGACGCCGACGAGCGCAAGAAGGACTGGCGTGTTCGCGACCGTGAGCGTGATCAGCGCTATCTCGGAACTCGTGAGAACGGGGAGCGTGAGCGTGATCGCGAGACGGATCGTCACGCCGAGCGTGACGCCGAGCGGGATAGCGAGCGCGAGGCTGATCGCGAAGGCGAGAGCGAGGACCGCGAGTCCGAGCGTGAGGGTGAGCGCGAAGCCGACCGCGAGGAGGACGCAGAGGAGCGCAGCGAAGACGCTGAGACCCGCAGCGAGGAGCGGAGCGACGAGCGCACGGACGATCGCGCGGACGAGAAGACGATCCGCCAGGCCGAGGAGAACACTCGCGACGAGTAGTTCACCCCAGCCCAGGCTGGCTTTAGAAGGCGAGGCTTAGAGCCTCGCCTCTTTCGTTGGTTCTCCCGGCGCGCTCAGGTCACTTGCCAAGCTCCTTGGCCTAGGTCTTGCCACCCGCGCCGCGTATCGTGCCGCCCATGACTCCCTCTCTGATCGAAGGCGCCGACGGGCTCTCCCGGTGCTGGTGGTGTGGCGCTCACGAGGACTACAGGGCCTATCACGACGAGGAGTGGGGGCGCCCCGTCACTGAGGACGCAGGGCTCTTCGAGAAGCTCTGCTTGGAGGGCTTTCAGAGCGGCCTGAGCTGGCTCACGATCCTCCGCAAGCGAGAGAACTTCCGCCGGGCCTTCCGCGAGTTCGAGATCGATCGCGTGGCCCGCTTCAACGAGCGGAGCGTGGCGCGACTCTTGGGGGACGCCGGGATCGTGCGTCACGAGGGCAAGATCCGCTCAGCGATCAACAACGCCCGCTGCGCCCAGGCCCTCAGGGACGAGGCCGGCTCCCTCGGGGCCTTCTTCTGGAAGTTCCGCCAAGACGGTCCCTTCTCAGGCGTCCCCGCCACGACCGAGACCAGCAAGCAGCTCGCGAAGGACCTAAAGCGTCGCGGGTGGACGTATGTCGGGCCCACGACGGTCTACGCCTTCATGCAGGCCATGGGCCTCGTAAATGACCACCTCCCCGGTTGCTCGGCCCGACCCGAGGTCGAAGCGCTGCGCGCGAAGCTCGAGATCCCGACCTAGTCCGCGCCCGGAAGAGCCCCCGCCGCGGGGACGAGGGCGCTGGCCTCGCCGGGTTGTGGGCCGCGCTCTTTGAGTCGCAAAGATCGCTAAGGGCCGCAAAGAGCGCCAAGGGCGGATCGACGGGACAGAGCGCCCCAGAGTTGGCGTTCGCGGAGTCGTCTTGGTGAGCCCGAGACCGCCCGGCGCCCTTCGACGCGGGAGGCGAGCGCGGAGCCCTCCCCAGGCGCCAACCCGAAGCCGCCCCGCACCCGCCGTCGACGTCCCTCTCCATCGCGCTCACGAATCCCACACAACCCCTCACCCCACCCACCCTCGCGGGATTCGTGACCGGAGCGCTAGTCCCACTCGGCCAAGAGGTCGGCGTAGTCCATTCCGGCGAACTCGATCAGGCACTCCGCGTCTATGTCCGTGGGCTGATCGAGGTGCTCGGCGGCACCGACTAGGGGCTCGGTGGCTCCCTCGAGGTACCAGTGGATCGCGCTCACGAGGAAGCGGAGGTCTTCCAGGCTCCTCTCCCCGAGGTCTGCTGAGGACTCGAGCCCTTCGATCCAGTCGAGCTCGGAGCGGATCGCGGGGAGCTCGCCGTAGCTCTCGGCTTCTATGGCCGGCGCCTCGAGGAGCTGGCGGATCGCGCCGACCCTCAGGGGCTCCCAGGGGCCGCTGATCAGCCCCCGGACGCGCCGACAGAGGAGCTTGGCCTGGGCCAGGCCCGCCTCTACGTCTGCCTCGGGGAGCTCGCCGGGAGGGAGCTCTCCCTCGAAGAGCTCCTCTGCGATCTCGCTCTCGGGGAAATCGCTCGTCGGCGCCTCGCTCGCGGGGAGCTCGCTCTCTCCTGAGAGTTCGCGCTTGGCGGCGCTGAGGCGCTCAGGGGATCGCCCCGAGCGGGTCTGGCTCACCCTCGTAGGGCTGCGGGTGGGCGTCAGGTGGGCCTTGAGGAGCCGGGGCGAAGCAGGGGTCGGTGTCGGGCTCGGTTCGGCCCCGATCCGCTGCGCCAAGGGGAGGAGGGCCAGGGTCAGCGCTAGGCCGAGGGCGAAGCCCAGGCCAGCGGCCCGCGCGGGCGAACGCGCGGCCAGGGGAGCGAGGAGCAGGGCCCGAGGGCTGAGGGAGGCGTGGGTCTGGGGGTGGAGGGTCTTCATGTGGGTGCCTTCTTGAGCAGAGTGCTTCGGTGAGTGGCTCGACCTCTGGGCAGATCCCAGGCCTGCTCCTAACTCCAGGCGCCTGGTGGTCTCTCCTTCACTCCTCGGCCTCGATTGATCGATCGGCTCAGGGGGCCTATGTTCCTTGGACTTGTGCGGTTCAAGACCGTGCGGAAGGCGCACTCCTGAGGCTCTTAGAGGCACGCTGCAGTCACTGCACGTTTTCGCGCAGGTTCTCCCGTGACCTCGCGGGACGTTTCTACCGCTGCCCGAAGTGCAAGAAGGGCGTGGTCGCCGTCCCCATCGATTCCGAGGAGAGCGGCGTCCTGCCGCGCGTGGTGGGGCCCAAGCGCCCCGAGGCGCAAGTAACCCAGAGCGACCACGGCGCGATCCCCGTGATCGTGGCCGACAGCGGCCCGGTTCCGATCCGAATCGACTCCGACGACGAGGGGCCGAAGATCCAGCTCTCTTCGAGCGTGTTCGAATACCCGGTTCGTAAGGCAGACGGGGCGGCCGAGACCGAGGAGAACACGGCCCTCGACCTGACCGGCCTCGCGGCTCGGGCCCTCGCCGAGGTCAGCGAGACCGACGTCGACCGCCCTCCGGCGACTCCCCGCGCCCCCGATCCAGACTCCGAGGAGCAGCCGGCCCCGCCCAATCATCGCGGCAAGATCGGCGCGATCCGCAAGGTGCTCGTCGAGTGCGGCCTGTGCGGGTTTCACGTGCAGGTCCCGGTCGAGTTCTTCGGCAAGGCGATCCACTGCCCCAACTGCGCTGGGAATTCGATCTTCACCGAGTCCACCTTGGACCCGATCAAGGACGAGATCCTGGACCGCCTGGGCGCCGAGACGAGTGAACGCGGCGCGATCTACCGCGGCGAGCCCGGCGAGCCCTCGGTCTGGCGCGAGCTCCTGGCGAGCAGCGCGATCAAGTCCTTCCTCGTCGGCGTCGGCCTCGGGCTCCTCGTGTTGGGGGCCATGTGGGGAGCCGTCCGCTACCGCCGGGCGCGAGCCCAGAGCAGGATCGTGGATCAGGCGACCCTGGAGGGCTGGCGCTACGCGCGCAACACCGGCGAGGACGCATTCCACGAGCCCTGGTGCCGGACCCTCGACCCCCAGCGCCCAACCGAGCGCGTCACAGCCGAGGAGTTCGCTAAGCAGGGCTCCCCACGCCACGACTGCGAGTAGACGTCCGTGGGGGACAAGGAACCTGCTCCTCAGCCGGGCTCAGCCGAGTGGGCCGAAGCCAAGCTCCAGTCGCATGGGTTCTACGTTCACTACGTCCCCCTCGGAGAGGGCTACGTCAACGCACACACTCACGGCGTGGCCGAGTCCTGGCCCGGCCAGCTCGACCTGCAGATCGTGGTCGCGCTCGGGACCCAGACCTGCCACGGAATGCTCTCGGACTTCGTGAGCCGGATTCGCGCCGGCGAACGCTTCCAAGCCGGTGACCGCGTCGAGCGGATCTTGACTCAGCCCGTGCTGCTGGCCGAAGCGCAAGAGGGGCCTCCTCAGCGGACCGTGCTTCGGGTCTTGATCCCTGACGCCGCCGGCAAGCTCCCCGGCGACGAGGGCTTCGATCCCGAGTGGGCTCCACGCCAGGTGGACCTCGAGACGAGCGAGTAGCGCAGGCGCGCGCCTCTCCGACAATGTCAGCTAGCGACGCTGGCTGCCCTGCGTGAGCTGGTGAGCCCGGACGTGGGCGGACTGGGGCGGGAGTCCGCAGGCGGCCACGGGGATCGGCTTTACGAAGAGACGGACGTGGAGCTCCAGACTCCCCGGCCCCTCAAGCTGAGTCCCGAGCCAGGCCTCGCGGCCCCGGTAGACGAGGACGAAGTCGTCACCCGCGGCGCTCGTCGGCCAGGACTCGAGGTAGGTCTCGCCCTGCACGACGACGAGCTCTTCGAGGCTCTCGGGCCAGCGCCCTTCGTGGAGGCGGAAGCGACGGCAGGCGTCTCGGACGACCTTGGGACTAACCCCTCCAGCCTCGGCTTCGGAGGTCCGATAGGTATGGGCGAAGGCGTCTACGAGGGTGTAGCCGCCCATGAGCACAGCTGAGAGCACCGCGAGGGGAAGGGCCGCGCGGTGGAGCGATAGGAGCAGGCCGGAAAAGCCCGCCTCACGGATCCGCGCCCAGCGCGGCTCGGGCACCCCCGACAGAGCTTCGGTGGGACCTGGGATCTCGTGGGCGAGCGGCTCCAGGGTGAGGGGGGCGGGAGCCAGCGCTACGAGCGATCGCGCTTGAACCGAGGGGCTAAGGCAGCCGAGGGTCGGGCAGCGCCCGAGCGCTCGTCGGCAGTCTGCGTGGAGCAAGATTCCGCACTCCGAGCACCCCTCGAGGAGCCCGTGAGCTTCCCCGTGGCAGTATCCGCAGCGCAGGAGACCCTTGCCCAGGCCTTCGATCACCGCGTCCTCCTTCGTGAGATCGGCTCTCGCCAGATAGACGCACGGGGGTTCAGTGTTCTCTTGGTGGGCTGCGCCCCCTCCACCCCCCGTCATTGCCCGACTCAGGACATGGTTTACACCTCCCGCTGACGGAGGCAGAGATTCGAGTCCAGGCAGGGGAGCTCCCATGCCATGGACGAATGCTGTGGACCAGCGACATGCCCTATGCCTCGCAGAGCACCTCACGACCGCCGGACCCCTCAGGCCCCAAAAACTGTTCAACACCATGCACCCAGGGCACTCCAGGCTTCCTTTTCACGCTCAGATCCCCTCCCTTTCGTGCTCTCTTCGCCTCCTGCAAGAAAATCGACAAATGCTTGAGAAACCTGGGGTAGAGGACTGAAGTCAACCTCCCTTGGCGCCGATAATCTTGTCAGAAGGATCTCCCGGTCATGACCACCAAGTCGCCAACTCGCCGTTTTCTCCGCGCTATGGCGGTGGCGTTTCGCAACGGTGCGCAGTCCTTCCGCGAGTATTACGACAACGAGCACGACCCCATGACGCGGGACGCGCTGACCCAGGCCTTCAACCGGTTGACCTTCGAGCGTCGCCGGAGCGCCCTCTCGACCTACTCGCTGATCCTGCTCGACATAGACAACTTCAAGAACATCAACGACAGCTACGGTCACCAAGCGGGCGATCACGTCCTACGGACCGTCGGCTCGGCCCTGCGCCTCGGCTCGGGCGATCGCGTGTTCCGCGTCGGCGGCGAGGAGTTCGCCGTTCTGCTCGCAGGCTGCAGCGCCCGTGACGCCTTGACCGTCGCCGAGCGCCTCGTGAGCCGCGTGGCTGAGCTCGAAGTCCTCGAGGGACACCCCGTCACGATCTCAGCTGGCGTGGCCTGGTCCGGCAACCCTGCGACTCACGAAGAGACCTACCGCGACGCGGACAAGGCCCTCTACCAAGCCAAGCTGACCGGCAAGAACCGCGTCGTCCGCTTCCAGCCTGGGGTCGTGGTCGACCAGAAGCCTGTCGCCCGCCTGCGCGTCGCGACGACTCGGACTACTCCCCGTCCTTCGGCTTGCGGTCTTTCAGTCGAGCAACGGTCCGCGTAACGCCGGCTTGGCTCATGCGGTCGAAGAGCGTCGCGCCCGAGTAGAACTGCATTTGGAGTAGCCCACCGCCGGGACGAATGACGTCCTTGTCGGTCAAGAGGACTGGACGCGAGGCGTCGATTCGCTCGTTCTGGACGCTGGTCCCAAAGGACGTGCCGAGGTCCTCGACGGTCCACCCGCTAAAGCCCGTGTGCCAAGCGATCTTGCAGTGCAGGGGCTCGAGGGTCGGGTCCATCATGTAGTCGACGTCGGCGTCCTCGTCGCCGCCAACCATGCACTCGAAGCCCTCGTCTGGCGGCAAGTAGGCCACCATCGCCGGGCTGTTGCGAAAGCGAATCATGAGGAAAGCGCCGGGGAAGGTCTTGGCCAGATCCTTCTCGGCGCCGAATTCGTGAAAGAAGCCCTTGAGGAGCCAGGTGCGCAGTTCCGCCACCGACTCTCCTTCCGGGCGACTCAGGCCACCCCTGCCCGGGCGACTTGCGTCAACCCGACCAGGCGACCTTTGCCGCCTCGACCTGGCGGCTTGCGCCGCCCCCCGACTGGGCGGCTCGCGCTACCCCCGACTGGGCGGCTTGCGCCGCCCTGAAGCGACTCGCGTCGCCCCCGACATGACCCCAACGGGACTTGAACCCGTGCTGCCAGCTTGAAAGGCTGGTGACCTAACCACTAGTCGATGGGGCCGAGAGGAGAAGGATAACCGAATCCTAGTGCCCCGACGAGGGTGGGAAGTTGAGGTGAATCGCGCACCTCCCTCTGCTCCCCCCGCTGCGCGACGGAGGCCAGCTTCACGCCTCCTCCTGGGGCAGCACCGGCTGGCGCTCCCTTGCTTCACAGGCGCCCGAGGAGAAGCGGGCGCTCGACCCTGCAAGTAGGGCCTCCCCTGCTAACCTCTCGCCCTGTTCCGAGGACCGACCACCGTGAGTAAGCAGAGCAACGTCGAGGCGCCCACCTCCAAGGGACTCCTGCGGACCCTGCTGGGAGAGGCGACGCCCGCGAGGGCGAGCGCCTTGGACCCAACCAAGGCCGACGAAGACCCCGCCTTCGTCCTCCGCCGGAACTACGCCGCCGTGGGCCTAAGCGCGCTCCTCTCATTCGCCGCCTTCCACCCCTTCGACTTCGGCTTCCTGGCCTACTTGGCCTTGGTCCCCTTGCTCTGCGTGGCTGCCCTCAACCGCCCCGGGATCGCGGCGCTGATGGCCTACTTCGCCACAGTCCTCTATCACGTGCCTGGCTTGAGCTGGATCGCGATGACGACCCCCTCTGGCTGGATCGTGACCTCCTTCATGGAGGGTGGCTACGGGATCGCGTTGGTGTGCCTCCCGCTCTTCATTCGCCGACGCACCGGGGCCCCTCTCGCGATCTCGCTCCCCTTGGTGGGCGTGATCCTGGAGTGCATTCGCGGGAACTTCCCCTTCATTAGCTTCCCCTGGCTGTTCTGGGGCCACACGCAGCACGCCCAGCTGACCCTGGCGCAGATCGCGGACGTCACGAGCATTTACGGCCTGAGCGGGATCGTGCTCCTGGTCAACGGGGCCCTCGCGGACGTGATCCTCATGCTCCGGGCTCGCAACCTCACCGGTCAGGACCTCAGCTCAGCGGACCTCAAGCGCCTGCGCCTGATCGTAGGCTTGCCCGTCGCCGTCGTGATCCTGGCGCTGACCTACGGCTACCTCCGCCGCGGCCAGGTCGAGGAGGCGATGCAAGAGGCTGGGCCCGGGCCGCGCTTGGTCTTGGTTCAGCCCGACCTCCCGCAGACCCTCAAGGACTCAGGCTCCCCCATAGCCGCCGCCAACGAGAACCTCCGCGGGAGCAAGGTCGCCATCGCGGCCGCCGGCGGGGAGAAGATCGACGCGATCCTCTGGACCGAGACGATGTGGTTCTGGCCGCTCCCAGACGGACGGCCTGGCGCCGCCGGCAAGGACGCGGAGGGTAAGGACCTCGACGGGATAGCGGTCTACCAGGACTGGCGCGACCGCAACCGGAGGGGCGGGGAGGCCCTCGAGCGCGGGATCAAGTATCTCCGCGCTGCCAAGGCCAGCGGGGACAAGCAGGACGTGGCCCGCGCCCTGGCGGGCCTCCGAAAGATGCTGCGGAGGCCTGAGGCCGACGAGACGACCTTGGTGCGCGTCGCGCAGACCTGGGCCGCCGAGACGCGCCACTTCCCGACGATCGAGCGCGAGCTCCTCTCCCTCCCGAGCCAGATCCAGGGGTCGGTGTTCGTTGGCGCGGTGGACCTCGACGTGGCCCACAAGCGCGAAAACCCCCACAACAGCTACTACCAAATCGTCCCGGACGGACAGGGAGGCGGGAAGATCGCGGCTCGCTACGACAAGGTCGAGTGCGTCCCCGTCAGCGAGTACATCCCCTTCAAGTCCGAGGACTCTCTCCTCCACTCCTTCCACCGCTTCATGAAGAGCTTCGTCCCACCGGGCTTCTTGGTCTTCGAGCGTGGCAAGGGCCCGGTCCTGATGGAGGCGGGTGGGTTCAAGCTCTCGCCCAACATTTGCTTCGAGATCAGCTTCCCAGAGCTTCTGCGCCAAGGCACGGCCGCTGGCGCCGACGTCCACGTGTGTCCTGCCAACGACGCCTGGTTCGTGCGAGGGGGCCGCGGTCCTAAGGCGCGAGTCTCCAAGACCGCCGAGATCGACCTCGCCCGAGCCCACAGCGTGTTTCGGGCCATTGAGAACCGGCGCTCCGTCGTGCGCTGCGTGAACCGGGGCGTCTCGCTCTGCGTTGACCCCACCGGCGTCGTCACGGACGAGCTGAGCCGCCTCGACCCTGAGACCGGGAAGCCGCTCACGATAGGGATCGAGGGGTCGCTCACGGTTCGACCTCCGATCACCCGGCTCAAGAGCTTCTACGTTCGCTTCGGGAACCTCTTCGCCTACACCTGTGGACTGGGCGCGCTGATCTTGCTCTGGTTCGCCCGCGCCGGTCGCGAGCTCTTCCCCCCGACCGAGGGAGTGGCCGCGCCAGATCCCAGTCAGCCTCCGCCGCCGGCTCCTGAGGGCGAGGCAGAGAGCCCCCTTATTCCAGGGGAGGCGCCTTCAGACGAGGAAGCCCCCGCTGAGGCGCCTTCAGCGGAGGAAGCTCCCGCTGAGGCTTCCGCTGGGGAAGCTCCCGCTGAGGCGCCTTCAGCGGAGGAAGCTCCCGCTGAGGAAGCTCCCGCTGAGGCGGCTTCCGCTGAGGAAGCTCCTGCTGAGGAAGCTCCTGCTGAGGAAGCTCCTGCTGAGGAAGCTCCTGCTGAGGAAGCCCCCGCTGGGGAGGCTCCCGCTGAGGAAGCGCCTACGGAGGAGGGTGACTCCAAGAAGCCGGCCTGATCCAGGCAGGAATCTCGGAGTCCTTCCCTGGTCCCTCCCGCAGGGCGCAGCTAGGCTGGGGACAACACCACGCGCCGACGCGCGACGGAGGATGGCATGGACGACTTCGAGGCGTTCCGAAAGAAGAAGAAGGAGCAAGAGGAGGAGAAGAAGCGCGCGGCGAGCCGCGCCAAGAAGCCTGCCGCCAGCGGAAAGCCTATGGACTGGGTAGACGGCTTCGGTCCTGCTGGCCCCAAGAACCCCAAGATCAAAGGCTTCATGCTCGGGCGCTACCGCAAGAAGAAGGTCGATCCCTCGACCCTCGAGCGTCCCGAGGGCTACGAGTCCCACAGCCGCGCCCCTGACCCCCAAAGCAAGGCCGAGATCGAGATCGAGCGGCGCAAGCGGGCCCTCGAGCGGGCTCAAGCCGAGCTCGAGGCCGCGCAGGCCAAGGCCGAACTGGCCGAGATCGAGGCCCGCCGCAAGGAAGAGGGCTTCGGGAAGATCAAGGGACGCCAGCGCTACTAGCGTCCTAGCGGCTCGACCCAGAGGACGCCGGCGCGATCGCCGGCGTTCTGTCGTTGGTTGACGATTCGCCGGCCAGGGCTTGGGCTTCCGCGTGGCGACCGAGTCGGCGCAGGACCTCGCAGGCAGGGGGGAGGGCCTGCCCGTAGGCGCGGGCCTCGAGGTCCGAGAGCTCGGCTCCGACCTTGAGGAAGCGGAGGGCGATCCGGTAGTCCTCCCAGGCTGCCTCTAGGTCACCGGTGGCGCTCAAGAGCGCACCTCGCGCCAGCCGCGAGCGCCAGGGGCGCGCGCCCTGACGAACGGCCTGATCGAGGGCCTCCCTGGCCTCGGGTCGGCGCCCCGGCATTTGGTTCAGGATCTGGCCGAGCACCAGCCAGCTCTCCTCTGTGTAGGGGGCGACCTGGTTGGCGCAGGCCCGCGCGTAACGCTCGGCCAGGCGGAGGTCGCGGACCCGATCGGCCTCGACGCTGCGCGTCGGGGACCGCCTCAGGTAGAGCTCGGCCAGCCCTAGCCAGCCCTCAGGAGAGGAGGGGTCAATGTGGCGAGCTTCCTCGAAGAGCCCCCAGGCCTGCGCGAAGTCGTCGCGGGCCACGAGCCGGGCCAGAGCACAGCGAGCCTGCGCCGCGAAGGGAGCCTCGCGGCTCCGTCGGGGCGCGTAGACCTCGAGGGCGCGCTCGAGGTGGTGGCGAGCCTTCGCTCGGGCCTCGGGGTCGAAGTCGGCCCGGGCGGCGAAGGAGCGGCCCAGTTCGAGGTGGGCGCGGCCGAGATCGGGGAAGCGCTCGAGGGTCTGACCCCAGATCAGGTCGTCTCGGGTCCAGGCTCGCGCGTTGTCTCCGGCTCGAAGTCCGAACCCGAGGAGGAGAATTCCGAGGCCGAGGGTCGCCAGCAGTCGTCGCCTGGGGTGTCGTGAGAGGACGACGCCGGCGCCGGCTCCAAGCGCGAGGCCGGCAAAGAGCGAGGGCGTGTAGAGGAGTCGGTCGGCTCGGACGACGCCTATCGGGATCAGGTTCAGGGCTGGAACCTGCGCCAGGAGTGTCCCCAAGAGCCCAGCGCCCAGGACCCGGATCCGCGGGTCACGGGCGCCCAAGGCGCCGAGGGAGGGGGCGGCGATCACGAGGACTCCCAGCCAGGCAGCGCCGGCCGGAATGTCGCCGCCCGTGAGGCTCGGGAGCGGGTAGTGGGCCGCGGTCTGGGCGGGGGTCAGGCTCGCCAAGAGACCCTCGAGGGAGGTCGAGGCGGCCAGGAGGAGGCGCTCGCTGAACCCGGCTGAGCCGAGGGCCCAGGCCCCTGAGCGCGGGAGGATTTGTCCTTCGAGGGCGACCCAGCGGCAGCCCAGGTAGCCGGCGAGGAAGAGGCTGTAGAGGAGGTAGGGGCCGAGGAAGGTCAAGACCCGCCGCAGGGTGGGGGGGCCGGCTCGGCGCCGGGTGAGCTCGAGGAGGGCGATCAAGGCGGGCGCTATCAGGGCGTTCTCCTTGCTCAGCCAGGCCGCTGCCAAGGCGGCTCCTGCTATTGGATAGAGGGCCAGGGACCCGAGGCCCTGACCCCTTCGAGCCCGGAGGTGGAGCAAGGCAGCGATCAGGGTCCAGCCGAGGGAGAGGAGCTCACAGCGCCCGTTGGCGGCCGAGACGACCGCCTCGGCGTGGACCGGGTGGCTGGCGAAGACTAAGGCCGCGAGGAGCGCGGGTCGCCGAGGAAGGACCTCGAAGGCCAACACGCAGACCAGGAGGCTGATCAGGACGTGGAGGGCCACGTTCGTCCGGCGGAAGGAGGGCGCCTCGCGCCCCGCGCGGGCCGCGTCCAGGGCCAGGCTAGCGACGGCGAGGGGTCGCCAGAGGCGCTCGTCGGGACGGCGGCGATCCCAGTAGCGGTCGAGGAGGAGGGCCTCCCAGCCGTGCCGGTGGCTGAGGCGCGGGTTCTCGCCCACGAGGGCCACGTCGTCGAGGACGAAGCCTTCCTCGCTGCGGATGGCGGGCAGGTAGACCACGATCGCCAGGAGGGCGACACAGAGGAAGGGCCACACGCGGCTCAAGGGCAGGCGACCTGACCCCTCGACCATGCTTCCTCCCTTCCTCGCGAGGCGTCCAGCCTATCCCGCTTCCCGCACCACAGCCCGCCGCCGCGGCGACGAATTGGCTCGGAGGGACCGCAGGAGCCCTCGGCACCCGCCGCGAGATCTTTTCTGATCAGGCCAGGTCCCCGCGGAGCTAGCCCTCTGAGCGCCCGCGCAGCGGCGCGGCGATCCACCTTCGGGGGGTGGGAAGAGGCCTAGCCGAGTGAGGACTGGGCTGACCCGGGTTCAAATGGCTCAGGGCAGCCGTGGGGGGTGAGGGAATCCGAGGATCGCGAGGGGGCAAAGACCTTTGCTTCTGTGGCGAGGCCTCGCATTCCGGGCTAGGATCCCGAAGTTCGCAGGAGTTACGGCTCTGCGACGTGGAGGCTGATCGAGATGAGCGGCGACGAAGACGGCCTGGGTTGGCTCGACGACAGCGACGAAGAGGCCCCCGCCACCCAAGACGTGGGCGACGACTTTCAAAACGCCTTGGACTGGCTCCAAGAGAGCGGTGACGACGGCGACGCCGGCTCCGGCGAGACCGACGGTCTCGATTGGTTGGGCGGCGGCGGCGACGAGGCTGCGCCCGCGCTCGTGACCGACGACGAAGAGGAAGAGGACGACGGCGGCAGCATCTTCTCTATGGCCCTCGACGACTTCTTCGAGGACATGGAGGCGGCTCCCGCTCCGGCCGCTCCCGTAGAGGACGCCGGCAAGACTCAGGTCAGCTCTTCGCGCCGCAAGATCAAGCCGCGCCGAAGCCAGGACGAGCAAAAGATCGACCGCGTGATGAACACGCTGGTCCGCTATCTGACGCGCAAGGAGCCCGTCCGCGAGGGACAGCTCGACACGATCTTCCGCCTGACTGTAGGCAAGATCGTGGACCCGATCAGCGCCGAAGTGATCGTGGTCTACTTCGCCAACGAGGCTCGCGAGCTGAGCTTCGCGCACCTCTTCTACTCGCGCTCGCTCTTCAAGAACAACGCGGGCCTCGAGGGCAAGTTCAACTCGAGCCTCGAGGAGCTCGGCCAGCTCAAGATTCCCCCGGACAAGGGGATCCTGGGCCGCGCCATCAAGGCTCGCAAGGCGGTGACCTCGCTCAACGCCGCCGGTGACAAGGAGTTCTTGAATCACCTCGGCAAGGCCACTGGCTACAACGTCCGGACCATGATCACGGTTCCGATCATCGATCAGACCGTGGTGGACGAGAACCGGGCCAACGGCGCCGAGGACCCCTACGTGGACGTCCCGGTGTTCGGCGCGATCCAGGTCATGAACAAGGACCCGGAGAGCGGCGAGGAGTTCTTCAGCTTCCAAGACCTGAAGCTGATGGAGACCTTGGCGGGCTACCTGGGTCGCCTGATCCAGATCCACCGCGATCCCGAGGTCGAGCGGACCGAGGAGGAGATCGCGGGCTACTACGCGCGCATGGCCAAGACCGAGGTCGTCAACCCCAAGGACACTGAGCGCTTCGTCTGGGACAAGCGCCTGTTCGAGCTGGTCGGCCTCGAGAACGTCAAGAAGTACCTCGTCCTCCCGGTCAAGACCGTGAGCGGCAAGGGCGTCCAAGTGATCATGGTCAACCCGATGGACATGAACCGGCGCAGCCAGTTCGAGTCCGCGACCGACCTGATCATCGAGGAGGCCTTCGTCTCGGTCGAGTCCAAGATCAAGGAGGTCATCGCCGAACAGTTCGGCGCCAAGGGTCCCGAAGTCGCCGAGGGCGACATGTCGGACCTCATCTCGTTGCTGGACGAAGAGAGCCCCGACAGCAAGAAGGCCGCCGCGGATGCGGAGGAGGAGAACGCCAACGAGTCAGACACGGGTCTGATGAAGCTGGTGAACTCGATCATCGAGCAGGCCTACGTCCGAGGCGTCTCCGATATCCACATCGAGCCGCACCCCGAGCTGGACCTCAAGGTGCGCTTCCGGATCGACGGCGTGTGTCAGGACTTCACGATGGTCCCGCGGCGCTTCTCGCGCGCGATCATCTCGCGCCTCAAGATTATGTCCGACCTCGACATTGCTGAGCGCCGCAAGCCTCAGGACGGCAAGATCAAGTTCAAGAAGTTCGGCAAGCTCGACATCGAGCTCCGCGTCGCCACGATCCCGACCGTCGGCGGTCAAGAGGACTGCGTGATGCGTATCCTCGCGGCCAGCAAGCCGATGCCCCTCGACGACATGGGCTTCGCGCCCGAGAAGCTCGAGCAGTTCAAGTATTCGGTAGTCCAGCCATACGGCCTCGTGCTCGTCGTGGGACCGACCGGCTCCGGTAAGACGACGACCCTTCACTCGGGCCTCGGCTTTATCAACAAGCCAGAGACCAAGATTTGGACAGCTGAGGACCCGGTCGAAATCACCCAATACGGGCTCCGTCAGGTCCAGGTCAAGCCCAAGATCGGATTCACCTTCGAGGCGGCCCTTCGCTCGTTCCTGCGTTGCGACCCTGACGTGATCATGATCGGTGAGATGCGTGACAAGGAGACCGCCGAGGCCGGCATCGAGGCCGCGCTCACGGGTCACATGGTGTTCTCGACCCTTCACACCAACAGCGCGCCGGAGACGGTGACTCGTCTCCTGGACATGGAGCTCGACCCTTACAGCTTCGGCGACAGCCTCCTGGGCGTCTTGGCCCAGCGCCTGATCCGCCGCCTCTGCAAGAAGTGCAAGGAGCCCGTCGACGTCACGCCTGAGATGCTCGCAGACTTCAAGAAGGAGTTCGCCTTCGACAAGGCCTGGGAGGACCTCGAGGTCGAGAAGGACGTCGTCCTCTTCAAGCGCCACGAGGCCGGCCGCAAGAAGTGCCCCGCCTGCCAGGGCTCTGGCTACAAGGGCCGCGCCGGCATCCACGAATACATGATCAACAGCGACGCGCTGCGAATGATGATCTACAACCACGCCAAGGTCTCGGAGCTTCGCGCTCAGGCCATGGAAGAGGGCATGACGACCCTCAAGCAGGACGGTATCCGAAAGGTCCTTCAGGGACTGTCGGACATCTACGAGATTCGCCGCGTCTGCATCAAGTAGGTGGGCTGGTTTACTGGGGGATGCTGCGCTCCCCCAGACCCCCT